>Ga0307477_10000113_pt1 | contig 119318 bp, 113 predicted proteins | sample atmos_gasesECM2C_FD_203316 | JGI IMG/M metagenome (GOLD analysis project Ga0307477, IMG submission 203316) | Hardwood forest soil microbial communities from Morgan-Monroe State Forest, Indiana, United States - atmos_gasesECM2C_515 | ecosystem: Environmental > Terrestrial > Soil > Temperate... | reverse complement strand
GCGAAACGCGACCAGTTGGTGGCGTCTGAATTGAACCAAAGACATTATGCCGACTATCTGTCTCCGGGAGTCTCTGAGACGGCTTGAGTCCGAATGCGGCGCCACATTTCCCACGCGTAGGGGCAGATTTTGCTCCTGACGCACCACGCGCAACGCGGCATCATTTTTCGGACGGTCGGCTTACTAACATGAAGCAGGAAGCAGTGACGATACCGTGAGCGCTGGCGAGGACCCGCTCGCTCGTCAGGCGTCGAGCAGTTGGAGTGCCACAAGAGCGCGGCGTCGCGAGATGAACCGAACTGGCCAGGCACTCCGGCCGAGGCACACCGTTGAACACGCTTGGAGCTCGCGTTGGAGGCCGTGGAGGCGGCGAGACGATCGACCCTGGGTGAACGGTTGGATTGCAGCGCCTGTCCTCGGCCGAGGTCAAGGTTATTCAGGGACATAAAAGGGGTAACGGTCATAGACTTCGGCCTTATGGCGACCCCAACGCTGAAGATCGACACGGTCAAGGTGCGACAACTCATTGCTGACTATCGGGCCGGTCGCATCGTGATCCCCGAGTTCCAACGGGACTACGTGTGGCACAAGAGCCGCGCACCAAGACTCCTGGACTCGCTCTATCGGTCGTTCCCGATTTCGACTCTCTTGTACTGGCGAAGTGCCGACGGAGCCAGGGCACGTCGTACGGCCCCCAAGCCGGCGGCTGGTCAGATGCACTGGCTCATTGACGGCCAACAGCGCGTCATGACCCTCTCACGAGTTGCCAGCGGCGATGAAGGCATAGATGTCGTGTTCAATCCCGCAACGGACGAGTTTAGCAACGCGAACGCCGCAACGCGGAATGATCCAACCTGGGTGCGTGTGGCGGACTTGTTCGACGACGCCACTTACCGCGAGCTGCGCCGCGAGCTGCCTGCCAGCAACAAGGGCAAAAAGCTTGAAGACTCATATGAGAGGGTGCGGTCGCTCCTCGACTACGACGTCCCGGTTGTACTAATGCTCGACCACAGCTTTGATGCCGCAGTCGACGCCTTCACGCGGATCAACTCTCTGGGAGTTCGTCTGAAGCAGCAGGACATCGAAAGCGCCCAGATCGCAGCGCGCCACACCGGTCTCATCGCCGATCAAGTAGTCCCCTTCATGCAGAAGCTGGAGACCAAGGGCTTCCCACGATTGACAGTCATGCATCTGTTCAGGGTTTGCGCATTTCTCGCCACACCAAACGCCCACGTCAAAACCCCGCTCCACGAGATGCCAAGGGCGGATGTGATGAAGGCGTGGCGGGAGACGGAGAAGGCGACCCTTACTGCCTGTGCCCTCATTCGATCGGAGCTTGGACTCGTAAACATGGACATTCTGTGGTCCGGGGCACTTCTCGCTCCTGTAATCGCCATCGTGGCAAACACCCGTCCCATTGACCGTGACCCACGAGGCCTGGCAGCGTGGCTCGCGCTTGCAGCACTGATGCACCGTTACAGCGGCGCGAGCGAAACCGCTCTAGACCAAGACCTTCGGGCGTGTAGGGCGGAGGATCCCATCGGTGCACTTCTGAGAAATCTGCGCCAAAGGCGAACATCCCTGCTTGCCAAGCCCAGCGACTTCGCGGGCGCACTCAATGACAGGGGTGGCATGTTTGCCAGCTACGTTGCATGCAAGAACAAAAAGGTAAAGGACTTCTTCACCGGACAGACGATCCTGCTCGACGACAACATCGACCGTCACCACATCTTTCCTCGTCGACAGTTTCCCGAGTCCATTCGCCGTAGCGCTGACACCGTTGCGAACATTGCGTTTGTAACCAGTGATGTGAACAAGGCGATTTCGCACACTGGACCGGAGGTCTATTTGGCGGACATCAAACCCGCCATCCTTGAAAGCCAGTGTGTGCCCCTGGACCCGTTGATCTGGAGAATCAAGCAGGCTGATGCCTTCTTTGCGGCTCGCCGAAAGCTACTTGCGGACTCCTTCAACGACTATCTGCGGCGATCGCTTCTAGGACGGAAGCTCTAGCCCGTCCCCATGACCCGGCGTCCTAGCTAGCGCGCTTGCAACAGGGGCCACCTGGTAACGCTCACCGGTGATATTCATCTGGACGCGCACCTGGCCCGGCGAGGAGCCGCCCTGTATCCGCGGCCCGGAACAGGTGCGGACGGGTCTGACTAATGGGCCGTGGCGGAACTGGCTGCCGGAGGCCAAGCACACGCCGATATATCGCTCCCTGGCCAAATTACGGCGTCGTCCGGTGTCCCTTCTAGCCCGAGCGTCTCAAATCAGAGCTTGGATCTCTTTCGCAGCCAGGTAGTCATTCAGCACCGGAAGATGGCGTCGTAGCTCCAACGTGGCATTGACTGCGGCGATGAAGTGCGCTGCTTCAAGCTCATCTGGTTCAAGTTGATCAAGCCACATGGCCACATCAGACCAACGCCACAAGCGACCCCTCTCTACCCCATGGGAGATTGGTGAGGGAAACCCGCCTGGGCCACGCCGCCCCGCAATCAGTAGACGGACGCTCTCGCGGGTCCGGTCCAGTCTGTCGGCAATATCCGCCATCGTCACAATGTCGTCTGGCTCAACACGCAGAACACGCAGCAAGTTGGTGGACTCCACCTGACGGATCGCCCCCAACACAGCATCGGAGAACGAGGCAGCCTCTCGAACGAAATCGCCATAGCCCATTCCGTCAATGACCCCGAAAGTTGCATCGTCGCAACCTGCCTCGAAAAGGGCGCGAGCTACATCTTCCTGCGTGAGGTCTCCTTCAATCACAAGGGTGAACTCGTACTCAGGCATCGATGCCCTCCTTTTCTTCGCATCTGTAGACAGCTCGGCGGATCTGTCGAGCGTGATTGGTAGCCACTCTTGGCGTTGACCAGATCCACACCAGGCAGTCATGTCCGTCACGACCGCAGATGGCCTTCCCCCAAGGGTGCCCAGGTCGCGGCGCCTCGACGGTCCAGCCATGGCTCTCGGCAAAATCCAGCGCTTCCTCGACATCCTTCTTTGGATGCCTCGGTCGGTCGGGCACGTTGACACTTTACAACACTCTGTTGGGTAATGTCAACGGAAACGGGATGCGTTGCTTGACTGGGATTTCGTGGTCGCCATGAGGGCATACGAGATGCCGTTCCAGTGCGCGACGCTGCCCGCTGAGAATCTCCTCCGACCGCCCGTATCAAGCCGTCCAAGCTGGGCGAAAGATTCCCGCTCTACGGTAAGTGAGGCCTGGCTACCCGACGCCCGTTAGAGCGGCTGAAAGGGGCCTCTCCGACCCCGTGACCGATGTTCTGAGGACAAGCTCGTCGGGACGGAACCAGACGAGGCCCACACGATCTCCTAGGTCCACCCCCACCTCGCCGATCCAAACGGTGCGTCCGCTTTCCGTGATTGTCGCTACCACGGCGCCGACGACGCCGACCTTGCCATCAAACTTCCGCCAAGATCCTTTTGCGGGAGCCTCACGCTCGCATCGCACTTTTTGACCGATCTCAATCAGAGACCCATCTGGCCACACCATCGGCGGGAAGTCGGCGCCACCCATTAGAAGGGATCCATCGAGTGCCCATAGGGGCCTATGTTGCCCTGGATGTCTTCGTCTGCTGAACCTTCCTGTTCAGCGGGGCCGTCAAATTCAAATTCCAACCTTTCAACCCCAATGTCAACTGCAGAGTCAACCCCCGGAGTACACCTGTAGGCAGTAATACCAATACCTGACTGCTGATTAAGTAGGCCCCCTGGTGCTTTTGATGCAACAGGCGTCTGTTCAGGATGGTTCAAAGGATGCACCACATGTGCTACATCGGACGCACTAGAGGTGGCTACATAGCTTGCATGAGGGGTAGTTGCGCGCATGGGGACAACAAATGCATCAGTGTCGTGGACAGGACAGAGGAGCCCATCCTTAACGAATCTGAGGCATGGTTTGTCAGCGACCGTCGTGCCCCCGCAGCGCCTACGCTCTGAGCGAACGATGTTTCCGGCTTCGTCCTTCTTGGGTGGAGCATTCTTTCGCTTCGGACGCTTTTGGGGAGTAGCGGGTGGATCGATCTGAAACAGATTGATTGGCGGGATGCGCGCTGGATTGTATGTCTCTTCGATTTCCCAGGCCTTTTGCCCATCTCGCCGCGTCGCGAGCCAGCATCGATCCTCGCACTCCTCAATAGCTGCCCTGACCGTGCGTTCGTCGTGATATGTCGCCAAGAGGTCCATGATCTCGGCCACCGTTGTGATCCTCTGCTTCCCCTTCGCCGGATTGCATAGGTGATCGGCAGCCCCGTAGACCAAGATCGCTGCGGCACTGGCGCCGGAACTGAGGATGACTTTGGGCATGATTCCGAATAGCTCTTCTGGCTTCTTCCGAGGCTTGGTCTCACGATCGAGCGTCGAATCACTGGTCATGTGACACCCCCTTTGACCAGAGAGGCCCAGAGTCGAGCCGTTGTTTGGGGACAAAGGAATCGATCGTCACGACGCCTGGTCCTCATGCTCCTTGAGCCAGGACTCAATATCCGATGGTCGGTAGCGGAGGTGGCGGCCGACCTTCAGGGCTCGCGGTCCGATCCCCCGGTGGTGCCACTGGTAGAGCGTCGCCGCTGGCTTCTTCAGGTACGTGGCCAGGTCTTCCACGTCCCACAACGGGCCTGGGTGGGTGCTGCTGCTGGGTTCGGCCATAGGACCCCCTTTCAAGTGCGTCGTTGACGACACAGATCATACCATATGAAAGGTGTTGCGGACAACACACCCCATGTGGCAAGATGGGGTGTGCCCAAACCCGACCAAAGGCCGACCCTGGCGGAAGTGATCGGCTCCAACATCCGGCTCATTCGGGAGGACGGAGCCCTGCGCCAATCCGACCTGGCGTCCTCGATGAACGCTGTCGGTTTCGGCGACTGGACGCGCCACACGGTGGCGTCGGTCGAGACGGGTCGACGCTCAGTGTCGGTTGGGGAACTGCTGACGCTCGCCGAGGTTTTGCTAGTTCCCGTGGCCGACTTCTTCACGGGTGATGTCGACGTCAAACTCTGGAACCGGCGGCCCGGTCCCGGCGACACCCCGGTCGGGTGGCAACTGGAGCTGTGCCGCAATCTCCTCAACGAGCCTGCCGCTCGGGAGCGGTTCCAGGCGGATGCAGAGATGGGCTATATGGCGGCATATATGGACAAGCATGATCGCTCCATCACCTTCCCCACTCTCGCCGCGGTAGAGAAGTTTGGTTTCCCGAAGAAGACCGTCGACCGTGTAGCGCAGAAGCTGTGGGGACGGTCAGCCGAGGACGAACACAAGGCTCGCATGGGCGAGCGAGACCTAGAAGGGTTGACCCCTCGCGGGCTCGACGCGACCAAGGGACACGTCACTCGCCAACTTCTCGCTGAGCTTGAGCCGATCCTGAACAAGAAGGGCGACTAATGGCACACATACAAGACACATGGATGAGAACAACCAAGGACGGCGTGCGTGTACGTACGGCTAGATATCGCCACGGAACTCGCTATCAGGCTCGATATCGGGGTCCTGACGGGAAAGAACGGACCCGGCGCTTCAACCGACTGGTGGACGCTAAGCGGTGGGCCGACGCCAACAGTGCTGATGTTGCTCGCGGCGCATGGGTTGATCCCGAATCGGGCAAGGAAACGTTCAGCTCCTTCGCGGAGACTTGGCTTGCCAACCGGCCGGACCTGCGCCCTCGGTCCGTGATCGTCTATCGCTCCTTGCTCGATGTGCACCTGCTCCCGACTTTCGGCAGCACGCCCATCGCCAAGGTGCAACCCTCATCTGTCAGCACTTGGTATTCAGCCCTGGTTTCCAAGCGTCCTGGCACCGCTCCTGCCGCCTATCGACTCTTGCGAGCCATCTTCGCCTCGGCCGTGCGGGACGAGAAGCTGCTTCGCTCGCCATGCCGAGTACCCAAAGGCGGGAGCGACAGGGCCGTCGAACGGCCGATGCTTACGGTGGCTGAGGTTCAGGCGCTCGCCCAAGCTCTGCCAGACAATCTCCGGGCGGCAGTGACGCTCGCGGCCTGGGGGGCTCTGCGTCGTGGCGAGGTGCTAGGGCTCCGCCGGCAAGACGTCGACCCCCTGAGTTCCTTGGTGCGTGTACAGCAAGCACAGGTGGAGCTGAGCAACGGGAGCGTTGTTTTCGGACGGCCCAAAACAGACGCAGGTATTCGCACTATTCATCTCCCCGAGCCGTCGATGAAAGATGTGAGCAGGCACATGGCAGAGTATGTCGGCCCTGAGCCGGATGCGTTGCTGTTCACGGGACTCGGTGGAGTGCCCATGCGACCAAAGACCCTCCTCACTGCGTGGCACGCTGCGCGTGTCAAATGTCAACTTCCTGAAGCGCGCTTTCACGACCTACGTCACTTCGCGCTCACCATGGCCGCAATGACAGGCGCGTCGACGAAAGAGCTGATGAAACGGGCAGGCCACCGTTCGGCTGCCGCCGCGCTGCGCTACCAGCACGCGACTGAGGAAAGAGACAAAGCCATCGCCGAAGCGCTGAGCCCGTTTGTGAGGGGAGCTGAGGTGGTACCCATCACAAAGTCCAAAGCGAATTCGTCGCGGACAAACAACGGACACGGAGGAACAGCTGCAAGCGGATCGGCCCGCTGACCAGGTAAGCGCTCCGGGGGAGAGACTCGAACTCTCAACCTAGCGGTTAACAGCCGCTTGCTCTGCCGATTGAGCTACCCCGGAATGGCACCGACGAACGCCCGAAGATAGCAGCGGCGGCCGCGACGCTGATCGGCCCGGCCGGAGGGACAGTGACACCCAGCACCGTCTTGTCGCCGCCGCCCGAAGACTTGCTGCTCTAGACCTCGTCCAGGAAGTCCCGCAGTGGCTGGGCGGCGTTGGGGTGCCGCAGCTTGGCGAGCGTCTTGGCCTCGATCTGCCGGATTCGCTCGCGGGTGACGCCGAAGGAATTTCCGACCTCCTCGAGCGTCCGCACCCTCCCGTCCTCGAGTCCGAACCGAAGTTCCATCACCTCGCGCTCACGCTTAGGCAGAGTTGCAAGTGCGTCGCGCACGGCCTCGTGCAGCATCGACCGCGTCGCAGCGTCGTCGGGGACCTCCGCTCCGTGGTCCTCGATGAGGTCCGACAGGCTGAAGTCCTCCTCGTCGCCCATGGGCTGCTCGAGCGACACGGTCTCCTGGTTGATCCGCTGGATCTCTCTCACGCGTTCGATCGGGAACTCGACGCGGCCAGCGATCTCCTCGGCCGTCGGCTCCCGCCCGAGCTCCTGGAGCAGCTGGCGCTGCACGCGGGCCACCTTGTTGATCGTCTCGACCATGTGCACGGGAATACGGATCGTCCTCCCCTGGTCGGCCAGCGCTCTGGTGATCGCTTGGCGGATCCACCACGTGGCGTAGGTCGAGAATTTGAAGCCCTTCGTGTAGTCGAACTTCTCGACCGCGCGCATGAGCCCGAGGTTGCCTTCCTGGATCAGGTCCAAGAAGGCCAGACCGCGGTTGCGGTACCTCTTCGCTATCGAGACGACGAGCCGGAGGTTCGCCTCGATGAGGGCTTCTTTGGCTTGTTGCCCGCGGAGCACCTCACGGCGGAGCTTGCCGCGATCGGCGCTTCGCCTCTCGGCACGCGAATTGGCCCGTAGTCGGGCGAAGTCGTCGCCGGCCAGCTCCTCACCGACTGCGCTCTTGGCCCGAGCGAGCTCTTCCGCCGCCGCGTTGCCCGCTTCGATCCTGCGCGCCAGCTCTTCGGCGGCGTCGTTGCCCGCCTCCATCCGCCGCGCAAGCTCGACCTCCAGATCGGCGGTGAGGAGCGGCACCTTGCCGATCTCCTTCAGGTACGCGTGGACCGGGTCGGCGGCTGCGCCCCCGCTGTGCTCGGAGAAGGAGTACGAGGCGATCCGCCCTCTACCGGGAGCTCTTCGCTGCCGGTCGATGATCTCGCCGGGCCCTTCTACGTCCTTGCGCTCGCTCTTTTGCCGGGGCTCCGCGTTCGCCTCTTCGTGGGTTCCTCGGCGGGCGGGAGACCCGTCCTCCTGCCGGTCCTTTCGCCTCCGGCGCTTGGCGCCACGCGCGGCGACCTGAGTCCCGCCTCCGTCGGTGCTCACCTTGTCGACCCCGCTCGGTGGGGGCTCGTCGGGGAGCTCTTCCACCACCACTTCCGCGACGGCCTCAGCGACCGCTTCGGCCAACACGACAGGCGCGACGTCGCGAAGAGTGTCCTCGAGGTAATCGATCCCTTCCGAACGAACGCGCGTGACGACTTGCTCGATCAGGTCGTGGCTCAGCTCCACCGACTGGAGAACGAGGATCAAGTCGTCCTGGGTGAGGTAACCGCGTTTGCGACCGACGGAGAGCAGCTGGTCGAACCCCTCCTCTGCGATTCCATCGGGAGCCGACCCAACTGCTTCGGTCGGCGGGTGAACCTTGCTCATGCAGTCTCCTCGCCCCGTTCCACCAGCCAGGCTAGCAACCGGTCCGCCGCCTCGGCGCAGAGACCAGGATCGTCCAGGTCTTCGACTTCCTTCTTGATTCGTGAGGACGTGGTTGCGAGCTGAACGAAGCGACCAGGAGAAATACGAGCCTGAGCATCGATCTCGGCTAGCGCCCTACGAGACGCGAATCGCACCAGTTGCACCACCACGTCGTCCGCGTCAGCCGAGGGCTCCTCCACTGCGAGCCTGTGCAGGAGGTCCGCGACCTCCTCGGAGAGCTGTGCGGCCGATTCGATCGCTTCGTGCAGGCTCTGCGATGCGGAGAGGACCTCGAACGCTGCTCGTTGTGTGTCATCGGGGAACAACACAGGCTCGAGCCGGTCCGCCACCAGCTCGGGGTTGTGGACCGCGAGGCGGAGAGCCTCCAGCTCTGCTCGATGCCTCTCACCGACCCGCGAGCCGCTGCGTCTTACCGTGAGGGGAGCTGGTTGCACGTCGCCCGCTGTCCCTGCTCCCTGCTGATCCGCCTCCGGCGCAGGCGCTCTGCCGGCGGGCCTGCGGCCACCCTCACCGTGCGCCTGGCGGCTCGCCAGGTCGCGAAGGGCCTGGGGCTCGAGTCGCGTCCGGTCGGCGACCACCATCAGGTACTGGTCACGAACCAGCTCGTTGGGGTGCTCTGCTACCACCGCCATCGCCGCCTCCGCCGCCTTCACCCTCCCCTCTGGGCTGCGCAGGTCGGCCGCCTCGAGGACGCCCTGGAGCCGGAAGGCCAAGAAGGGCTGGGCCTCGGCCACTGCCTTTCTCAGGGCGTCCGGGTCGCGCATCGCCAAGTCCGCCGGATCGCTGTTCGCAGGCAGCGCTGCCACCGCCACATCCACCTCGTGGTGCCGTTCCCACTCGTAGACCCGCCCGGCCCCCGCCTGGCCCGCTGCGTCCGCGTCGTAGGCGAGGACCACTCTCCTCGCGAAGTTGCGGAGCAGCCGGAAGTGCTCCTCCCCGAGTGCCGTGCCGCACGTAGCCACCGCTCTCGGCATTCCTGCGAGGAAGAAGGCGATCACGTCGGTGTAGCCCTCGCACACGATCACCTCTTCGCTCGCCACGACGTCCTGCTTGGCCCAGTTGAGCCCGTAGAGGGTGCGGCGCTTGGAGTAGACGGGGCTCTCAGGGGAGTTCTTGTACTTGGGGCCCGACCCGGCTCCGTTGGCCGTCGCCGCCCCCGGCAGCACCCTGCCTCCGAGGGCAACCGCCTTGCCTGAAGGATCGAATATCGGGAAGATCACCCGCGCGCGAAAGGCGTCCTGCTGGCGACCGAGCCGGTTGACGAACCCGAGCCCGGCGTCGGTCAGGATCTTCTCTGGTACGCCAAGGTGGCGCGCGAGCGCGTCCCAGTCGTCCGGTGCCCAACCGAGCTGGAAGCGCCTCACGACCTCCCCGTCGTAACCGCGCGACCTCAGGTAGTCGCGCGCGGGCCCCGCGTCGGGAGCGGACAGCAGACGCTCGTGATAGAAGGCGACGGCATCCGACAGCGCCGAGTACAAGGGAGCTCGCCACTTGCGTTCCGCCGAGGCTTGTGCGTCCTCCGTGATGGTGATGCCGGCGCGCTCGGCGAGACGCCTCACTGCGTCGACGAAGTCGAGGTGCTCGACGTCGCGCACGAAGGTGATGGCGTCCCCCGAGCGCTGGCACCCGAAGCAGTAGTAGAGGCCCATCTCAGCGTTGACGCTGAAGGAAGGCGTCTTCTCTTGGTGGAACGGGCAGAGCCCCACCCATCTCGTGCCTTGGCGCTTGAGCGCCGAGTGCTCCCCTATCAGCGCCACGATGTCCGTGGCGGCACGGACACGGGCGACGTCCTCCTCCGAGATCGCCACAGTTGGAACGTACCGCCCTGAAGTCGGCGGAGGGCGACCTTCCGGGAACTTGGCAGGCAGATGGCAGGGCGGAAGGGGAGGTTCAGCGCCTCCGGGCGCCCGCCGGGCGCTTCTTGGCTGCCCCGCCAGCTCGCTTCTTGGCTGCCCCGGCAGCTCGCTTCTTGGCAGCCCCGCCGGCTGCCCGTTTGGAGGGCCGTCTGGAGGGCCGGGCGGCCTCCCCGAGCGCGAGGATGGCCTGTGCCGCCGAGAGCCGCGCGATCGGGACCCGGTACGGCGAGCAACTCACGTAGTCCAGCCCCACCTCGGCGAAGAAGCGGATCGATTCCGGGTCCCCCCCGTGCTCACCGCACACCCCGACCTTGAGCGAGGGGCGGGCTGCGCGCCCACGCTCCACGCCGAGACGCACCAGCTCTCCCACCCCGGCCTCGTCCACGATCTCGAACGGGTTGTGCTCGAGCAATCCCTTCTCGAGGTAGGTCGACATCATCCTGCCCTCGACGTCGTCGCGTGAGAACCCGAACGTCATCTGGGTGAGGTCGTTCGTGCCGAAGGAGAAGAAGTCCGCCTCCTGGGCGATCTCCCCGGCGCGCAGTGCCGCGCGCGGCGTCTCGATCATCGTGCCGATGAGCACGTCGAGCTTGCCGGCGCCCCGTCGGGAGACACCGACGGCGCTCCCGAGGGTTTCGGCGATGGCGTCCTCGGTCCAGCGGCGGGCCAGGGCCAGCTCCTCGCGCGTGACGGTGAGCGGGATCATGATCTCGACGATCGGGCGGCCGCCCGCCTTCACCCTCTCGACCGCCGCTTCCATGAGCGCGCGCACCTGCATTGCGTAAAGGCCAGGCTTGAGCACCCCGAGGCGGACGCCGCGCGTGCCGAGCATCGGGTTGAACTCGTGCCAGTGCTTCGCGGCGGCGAAGAGGGCCTGCTCCTCGCGCGTGAGGCCGCTCGTGGCCTCCTTGAGCGCCAGCTCGGAGGTATCAGGGAGGAACTCGTGGAGGGGAGGGTCGAGCAGGCGCACGGTGACCGGCAGACCGTCCATCGCCTCGAAGATCTCGATGAAGTCGGCGCGCTGCGCGACGCGCAGCTCCTCCAATGCGTGCGACTCTTCCTCCGGCGTATCGGCGAGGATCATCCTGCGCACTATGGGCAGCCGGTCCTCGGCAATGAACATGTGCTCGGTGCGACAGAGCCCGATGCCCTCTGCACCCATGCGCCTGGCGTTGGAGGCGTCGGGCCCGTTGTCGGCGTTCGCCCTCACACCCAGACGGCCCTTTCTGATGACGTCCGCCCACCCGACGACGATCTTGAGCTCGGCGGGAGGCTCGGCCTCGGTGAGCGCCATCTGGCCGAGCACGACCTCGCCCCGCGTGCCGTCGATCGAGATCCAGTCACCCTCCGACACCTTCGTCGTGCCCACGTCGAAGGACTTGCCGGAGATGCGCACTTTGTCCGCGCCCACCACTGCCGGCTTGCCCCAGCCACGGGCGACCACGGCCGCGTGCGACACGAGGCCTCCCCGGGCGGTGAGGATCCCCTGGGATGCGAGCATCCCGTGCACGTCCTCGGGTGAGGTCTCGGTCCGCACGAGGATGACCCGTTCGCCGCCCTCCGCCGCAGCCGCGGCCTCGTCCGCCGTGAAGTAGGCGCGCCCGACCGCGGCGCCGGGCGAGGCGCCGAGGCCTTTGGTGAGGACGCTGTGACCGGAGGTGGCGAACTGCGGATGGAGCACCTGGTCGAGGTGTTCCCCGGTCACCCGCTGCACAGCCTCCGACCTCGAGAGGCGGATGGAGCGGTCCTTGGTCATGTCGACAGCCATCCGCAATGCCGCTTGGCCGGTGCGCTTCCCGACGCGCGTCTGGAGCATCCACAGCTTGCCCTGCTCGATCGTGAACTCTGTGTCGCACATGTCGCGGTAGTGGCGTTCCAAGCGGGCGAAGATGCCGAGCAGCTGCTTGTGGATGGCGGGGAACTTCCTCTTCATCGCCGAGAGAGGCTCGGTATTGCGGATCCCGGCGACGACGTCCTCACCCTGGGCGTTGACCAGGAAGTCGCCGTACTCGCCCTTCGCACCGGTCGCCGGGTCGCGTGTGAATCCGACCCCGGTGCCGGACTGATCGTCGCGGTTTCCGAACACCATCGCCTGCACGTTGACAGCCGTGCCGAGGTCGTGGGGGATGCCCTCGTGCTCCCGGTAGGCGATCGCACGAGTACCGTTCCACGACGAGAACACGGCCTCCACCGCGCCGCGCAGCTGGGCGCCCGGGTCCTGGGGGAAGTCCTTGCCCGTGTGGCGCCGCACGATCTGCTTGAACTCCTCGACCAGCGCGCGCAGCTCCGAGGTGGGAACGTCCGCGTCGGAGGAGGCACTGGAGCGCTCCTTCGCCTCCTCGAGCAGCGAGTCGAACTCCTCGCCCGGTATGCCGATCACGATGCGCCCGTACATCGACACGAACCGCCGGTAGGAGTCGTAGGCGAAGCGCTCGTCGTCGGTCTGCTTCGCGAGGCCCACCACGGACTCGTCGTTGAGGCCGAGGTTCAGGACCGTGTCCATCATCCCGGGCATGGAGAACTTTGCGCCCGAGCGCACGCTCACGAGCAGCGGGTCGACGGGGTCGCCGAGGCGCTTGGACATCTTCTTCTCCAGGCGCGCCCGGGCGCGCGAGATCTCCTCCGACAGCCCGTGCGGCCAGTGGCCCGGCCCGCCCGACAGGTACGCCCGGCACGCGTCGGTGCTGATGGTGAACCCGTGGGGCACGGGCAGCTTCAGGACCGAGGTCATCTCGGCGAGGTTTGCGCCTTTGCCACCGAGGAGATCCTTCATCTCCATCGGCGGGCGGCGGTGGCGGTGTTCGAAGTCGTAGACGAAGGGCATCAGGCAGAGCCTAACTGTGTTGAACGCGCGCCTCCGAGCGCAGCCGCCCTGCGATCTCGCTCACCAGACTGTCGATGGGCACTCGCACCTGAGCGGTCGAGTCGCGCTCACGCACGGTCACCGCACGGTCCTCGAGCGAGTCGAAGTCGACCGTCACGCACCACGGGGTGCCGATCTCGTCTTGGCGGCGGTAGCGCCGCCCGATCGACTGGGTGAGGTCGTAGTCGCACATGCAGAGCGGCTGGAGCAGCCCCAGCACCTCGCGCGCGACCGGCTCGAGTGCCTCGTTCTTCGACAGGGGCAGCACCGCAACCTGGTAGGGAGCCAGTCGCGGGTCGAGGCGCAGCACCGTGCGCTTCTCGCCCCCGACCTCGTCCTCGTCGTATGCGGCGAGCAAGAACGCCATCATCGTGCGGGTCGCGCCGGCGGCCGGCTCGATCACGTGGGGCACGTAGCGCTCACCCGTCGCCTGGTCGAAATACTCGAGCTTCTCGCCCGACTTCTCGGCGTGGGCGCGCAGGTCGTAGTCGGTGCGGTTGGCGACGCCCTCGAGCTCGTCCCATCCCCACGGGAAGAGAAACTCGACATCAGCGGTGGCGACCGAGTAGTGCGACAGCTCGTCTGGCTCGTGGTGGCGCAGCCTCAGGCGCTGCTCGGGCATGCCGAGCTCGCGGTACCAGCGGGTGCGCTCGTCGAGCCAGTAATCGAACCATTTCTGCGCGTCGGCTGGAGGGACGAAGTACTCCATCTCCATCTGCTCGAACTCGCGCGTGCGGAACACGAAGTTCTGTGGCGTGATCTCGTTGCGGAACGACTTGCCCACCTGCGCGATCCCGAACGGCGGTCTCTTGCGCGTGGTCTGAAGAACATTGAGGAAGTTGACGAACATTCCCTGGGCCGTCTCCGGTCTCAGGTACGCGACGGCGGAGTCCTCCTCGACGGGACCCGCGTGCGTCTTGAACATGAGATTGAACGCCCTGGACTCGGTGAGGTCGCTCGACCCGCAGTTGGGGCAGGTGCCCGCGATCTTGTCCGCCCGCCAGCGCTCGTGGCAGTTGCGGCAATCGACCAGCGGGTCGGTGAACGTGGCGAGATGTCCCGACGCCTCCCAGATCTGTGGAGGGGAGAGGATCGCCGCGTCGATGCCCACGACGTCGTCGCGCAGCTGGACCATCGAGCGCCACCACTGGTTCTTCACGTTGCGGAGCATGTTGACGCCGAGCGGGCCGTAGTCGTAGGTGGAACGGAACCCCCCGTAGATCTCCGCGGACGCGAAGATGAAGCCACGCCGCTTGCACAAGTTGACGACTCGCTCCATCAGGTCGTCCTGCTGCGACGCGGCGCCGGCCTCGGCCTTCGAGGGCTGCGCGCTCATTCGGGGAAGGCTACCGGTCGCCGCGTCGCTCCCCGGCGTCGCTAGGAGTTTGCGGACCTCGTCGACGAGGCGCAGCTCGGTGAGGGGCAGACGTCGGCCGCGCTCTAAGCCGGGGAGGACCTCACGCTTCGCAGCCGGCGGTCGAGGTGCGCCTCCATGGCGTCGGTGGCGAGCCGGGTGACCTCGTCGGTCGTGGGCCCCGCCGGCTCGGCCAGCACGGACCGGAGTCCTCCGGAGAGGATCCGCCGGACCATCTCGAGCGCCTGCGGCGATACCGCGAGCCCGTGGCGGCACGACCTGCACAGCGCCCCACCGTCGACGATGTCGAACGCGACGAGGTCGGTATCCGATCCGCACGAGGCACATTGGTCGACGACCGGCGAGGAGCCCTCGAGGGCGAGCACCTTCAGGCAGAAGGCGGGCACGAGGGCCGGAGCGTCCGCCGCCTCGAGGGAGCGCAGGGCGCCGACGAGCATCTCGTACAGGTGCTCGTTGGCGTGGCGCTCCTGGGATATCTGGTCGACCACCTCGAGCAGGGTGAAGGCCTTCTGGACGCGCGACAGGTCCTCGCGAACCGCCCGGAAGCCGTCGATCACCTCCACCTGGGTGACCGTGTCGAGCTCCCGGCCCTGCCAGCACTGCACGGCCACGTGGCTGAGCGGCTCGAGACGTCCGCCGAACTTCGAGGTCGTGCGCCGGATCCCCTTCGCGACCGCCCTCACCTTGCCGTGCGACCTGGTGACCATCGTCACGATGCGGTCCGCCTCGCCGAGGCGCAAGGTGCGCAGCACCACACCCTCCTCGCGGTACAGGCTCACCGGCCGGCCTCCGTGTCGTCGCCGGTGGTGTCGCTCTTCGGGAGCTCCTCTCCGAGCGTGCTCCTCGGGCCCCCGGCGCTCGCCGTGTCGTCGCCGCTGTGCACCTGGATGCCGGGCTCGGGATCGTAGGGCCGCCGGTCCGGTGTGGTGCGACCCCCGAGCAGGTTGCCCAGGGCGATCATCCCCACGATCGCCGCCGCGGTGACCAGTACCCCTATGGCGGCCGTGACCCCCGCGATCGACATGACGATCAGCCCGCCGAACACCGCCAGCCCGAGCAACCAGCCGGCTGCCTTCACCGGCACCCCGAGCGCGTGCCGCTCGGATTGCGCCCGGCCGGCCGCTCAGCTGCTCGCATGACCGCGTACCTTCCCGAATCGCCGCTCGCGGCTCTGGTACTCGGCGACGGCCTCGAAGAGGTGCCGGCGGCGGAAGTCGGGCCAAAGCACCTCGGTGAACACCAGCTCCGAGTACGCGAGCTGCCACAGCAGGAAATTGGAGATCCGATACTCGCCGGAGGTGCGGATCACCAGGTCGGGATCGGGCATCTCGGGAAAGTAGAGGTGGCGCCGAAGTGCGCGCTCGTCGACCTGGTGGGCGGATACACCGGCTGCCACCAGGGACTTCACGGCGTCGATGATCTCTGCTCGACCGCCGTAGTTGAACGCCATCGTGAGCGTCATCGTCCGGTTGGCCGCGGTGAGGGCGACCGACTCGTCCATACGGCTGATCACCCTTCTCGGCACCCTCCAGTCCCGTCGTCCGGCGAAACGGATCCGCACGCCTTTTTCGTGCAGCTCGTCGCGGCGGCGCACGAGGAGCGACTCGTTGAACCCCATGAGGTAGCGGACCTCGTCGCGGGGCCGGCGCCAGTTCTCGGTCGAGAAGGCGAACATCGTCAACCACTCGATGCCGATGTCCAGCGCGCCGTTCACGGTGTCGAGCAGCGCCTCCTCCCCTGCCGCGTGGCCCTCGGTGCGAGCAAGGCCCCGCCTGGCAGCCCATCGGCCGTTGCCGTCCATCACGCAACCCACGTGCTTCGGCACGCGGTCGAGGTCGATCCCTTCGACGTGAGACCGGCCGAGAGAGGAGGCCACGGACCGAAACTACGCGAAGCGAGGCGGCCGCAGCCGCCTCGCTTCGTAGAACTTTGGATCTAGGGAACGTTGCTCGCGGGCCGATGCACAGGCCCGGGGCACCGGAGGGCTCAGAGGCGTCGCACCTTCGTCGCCTGGGGGCCCTTCGCCCCGTTGGTCGACTCGAAGTCCACCCTCTCGCCTTCTACGAGCTCGCGGTAGCCAGTTCCATCGATCGCCGAGAAGTGGACGAACACGTCGGGCGAGCCGTCGTCGGGTGTGACGAAGCCGTAGCCCTTCGTCGAGTTGAACCACTTCACAGTTCCTTCAGCCATGGGGCATGCCCCTCTCTCTCCACGCACGTAAACAGACCTGGGAGACAGAAGCGTCAACCCACAACGGCGCAAGGCCCTGCGTGATCCACCAAGCGCGCCCTTATCTTAGCCTCCGGGCGAGGGCGGCGACTAGGGGACTCCGACCCGCCCGCCACATCCGGGCATCCCGTCGGTCGGAGTGCCCGGCGACCCGGCGAGGCAGGAGGCCCAGCGGACCCTGCGCACCAGGCGGCGCTACCGTCGGTCCGAGTGCCTGAGCAACCCGGCCCGCTTGCAGACTCCATCGGGCGACAGCTGGAGGACCTGGCGCGTGCCCTGCCCGGAGGCGGCGAGCGCCGGCCTGGTCAGGTGGAGATGGCCGAGAGGGTCGCCGCCGCGATCGAGGAGGGCCGCCATCTGGTGGTGCAGGCGGGCACCGGCACGGGGAAGTCCCTCGCGTACCTCCTCGCTGCCGTGCGCTCGGGCCGCAAGGTCGTGGTGGCCACGGCCACGAAGGCTCTCCAGGACCAGCTGGCGCAGAAGGACCTGCCCTTCATCGCCGGACACCTCGGCGCCGCGCGCGAACCGCACGACAGGCGGGCTGACGCGCCGCCGACGAGCTCACTGGGCGACTTCACCTTCGCGGTCCTGAAGGGACGCTCCAACTACCTGTGCCGCCAACGCGCCGCGGAGGTCGCCGGCACCAGCTCGCAACGCCAGATCTTCGACGGGGCCCCGGGCTACGAAGACGAAGGGGGCGAGGTCGACCTCGGCGGACGAGACGCCGAACCATCGGACGCCGGCTCGGAGCCGGCCGACCTGCGTCCGGAGCCGGACGGTCTTGCGATCGAGCTCAACGGTCCAGGCCCACTTCCGCCCGGCCGTCCCGACGAGCCCGCATCGACGCGAGCCGGTGCGTTCGCACCAAGCCCCGACCCGCAGCCCGCCGGCCTCGGTCGCTTCGGCTCCCAGATCCGTCGCATACTCCGTTGGGCGGAGGACTCCGAGAGCGGTGACGCTGCCGAGCTGGACTTCGAGCCCGATGCGCGGGCTTGGGCGGCGCTCTCGGTGTCGGCGCGCGAGTGTCCGGGCGCCTATCGCTGCCCATCGGGTCCGGTCTGCTTCGCCGAGCGTGCCCGTGCGATCGCGGCGGCTTCCGACATAGTCGTGGTCAACACCCACCTCTACGCGACCCACGTTGCGAGCGGAGGCGCTGTGCTACCCGACCACGACGTGCTCGTCCTCGACGAAGCGCACGCCGTCGAGGACGTGATGAGCGCCGGTCTAGGGGTCGAGTTCTCCGCCGGCAGGCTGCGCGCGGTCGCGCTCTCGGCGCGCGGCCTTCTCGGGCGCGACGACGCCGGGCTCGTCGATGCGGTCTCCGACGCGGCCGGCCAGCTCGAGAACGTGCTCCAGGCGCTGGTGGGAAGGAGGGTGACGCCGAGCGGCGGCGGAGGTGACCCGAGCGGCGGCGAGCTGGAGAGGGTGCTCGCGCTCGCCCGCGGACGCGTCGAGGGGGTGGCGGCGAGGCTCCGACGCGCCGGCGACAATGGCGGCGGTGGCGGTGACGAAGGCCACCAAGACGAGGAACGGCGGGTTCGTGCCCTGCTCGGTGCCGGCCACCTCCTCGAGGACCTCCACCAGATCGAGACCTCCGGCGAGGACCACGTGGCGTGGGTGGAGTCCTCCGGCCCGGGTGGTCGCTTCGCGACCCTACGGCTCGCGCCGGTGGAGGTGGGGCCCCTCCTCGCAGCCCGGCTGTGGCCGGAGGTGACAGGGATCCTGACGTCTGCCACAGTGCCGCCGCTCATCGAGGCGACGCTCGGCCTCCCCGAGGAGTGCACCGATCGCGTCGACGTCGGCAGCCCCTTTCCGTACCAGCACTGCGCACTGCTGTATTGCCCGACGGATCTGCCCGACCGCCGGAACCCGGGGTCCGAAGAGGCCGTCCAGCTCGAGCTGCACCGGTTGATAGAAGCGGCGGGTGGTCGCACCCTGGCGCTGTTCACCAGCTGGCGAGCCATGAAGGCCGCCGTCGAGGTGCTGCGCCCGCAGCTGCACTACACGTTGCTCGCGCAGAACGACCTCCCGAAGGCCAAGCTCCTCGAGGCCTTCCGCAGCGAGGAGTCGGCGTGCCTCTTCGCCACGATGTCCTTCTGGCAGGGAGTCGACGTGCCCGGCGCGACCTTGAGCGTGGTCGCGATCGACAGGTTGCCGTTCGGAAGGCCCGACGACCCGCTCCTCCAGGCGCGGCGCGAGCGGGCCGGGGAGGGCGCGTTCAGGCTCGTCGACCTGCCTCGCGCCGCCATGCTCCTCGCCCAGGGGACCGGGCGGCTGATCCGGTCGTCGTCCGACTCCGGTGTCGTGGCGGTGCTCGACCGCCGGCTCGCCACCGCCGGCTACGGCGGGGTACTGCGAGCCGCGTTGCCCCCGATGCGCTTCACGACCCGGAGGGAGGAGGCCATGGCCTTCCTCGCCTCGATCCACGCGTCACGCGCGTAGGACCTGGGACGATCGGCGGCAGGCTCGGATCAGTAGCCCAGGCGCTCGATGGCCTCGGGACGGTCCTGCCAGCGTCGCTCGACCCCTACGTGCAGCTCGAGGAAGGCGCCCGGAGGCAGCTGCTCGCGCACGGCCGTGCCGACGTCTTTGAGCAGCTCACCCCCGTGGCCGATCACGATGCCCTTCTGCGACTCGCGCTCGACGAGGATCTCCACGCGCACCCGCGGCCATTCCCACTCGCTCACACGGCAGGCGATCGAATGGGGCAGCTCCTCTCGCACCCTCGCCAACAGCTGCTCGCGCACGAGCTCCGCCACCCAGAACGCCTCGGGCACGTCGCTGACCGTGTCCTCCCCGTAGTACGGCGGTCCCTCTCCGAGACGCGCGATCACCGCGTCGACCAACGCGTCGACCCCCTCGCCTGTGGCGGCCGACACCGCGAAGTACTCGATCCCGAGCTCCGCACTGCCCACGGCCTCGCGGGGAGCGTCATCCCCTGTACCCTCGCCGTCGTCGTCGTCGCTTGCGTCACCGGAGGCCGTTTCGTCGCCGAGTGCTCCCTCGAGCACCTCGTGCGCGGCGGCGAGCTGCGCCAGTACCTCGGCCGGGGTCGCAAGGTCGATCTTGTTGACCGCCACGATCAGGCTGCGAACCCAGGCCGGCTCCCGCTGCACCCGGCGGCACGACAGAGCGGCGCGCTCGAGCACCATGCGGTCCCCTGGACCGAGCGGGGCGGTGGCGTCGAGCACGGCCACCACCACGTCGAGGTCGTCGAGGGCCCCTACCACCAGCTCGTTGAGCCGGCGCCCGAGGGCGCTGCGCGGGCGGTGGAGCCCAGGGGTGTCCACGAACACGGCCTGGACACCGGGGCGGTGCAGCACCCCGCGCACCGGCCGTCGGGTGGTGTTGGGCTTGGCGGAAGTGATGGTGACCTTGGTGCCTAGGACCCGGTTGACGAGGGTGGACTTCCCGACGTTCGGGCGCCCGACGACGGTGACGAACCCCGAGCGGAACCCGGTTGCGCCCGTCACCGAACAGGGGCTCAGTCGCTGGCAGCGGGGGCGCCGCTGCCGGCGGTGCGCTCCGAGGGAGCGGCCAGGCGGACCACGCGGATGCGCCCGATGCGGTTCCCCTGCACCTTCTCCGCCACGAGCCGCACCCCGCCGGTCTCTACCGATTCGCCCTCCCCCGGGACCCTGCCGAGAAGGTTGAACAGCAGCCCGCCGACGGTGTCCCAATCGCCCTCGGGCAGCTCGGTCTGCGCCAGCTCGTTGAGGTCGTCGACGTCGAGGCGGGCGCTCACGGACAGCTCGCCGTTGCCGAGGCGCTCCACCGGTGGCTCCTCGACGTCGTACTCGTCGACGATCTCCCCGACGAGCTCCTCTATCAGGTCCTCCAGGGTCACGAGCCCAGCGGTCCCGCCGTACTCGTCGACGACTATCGCCATGTGGTACTGCCGCTCCTGCATCTCGCGCATGAGCCTCGACACCCGTTTGGTCTCGGGCACGAAATGGGGTTCGCGCACGAACTGTCGCACCGGGGTGTCACTGTTCTGTTCGCGCTCGGCGCGCACGAGATCCTTGGTGTAGGCCACACCGACGATGTTGTCGACGTTCTGCGCGTAGACCGGCAACCTGCTATAGCCCGCGGCCATGGCAGTGCCGAGCGTCTCCGAAACAGTCCGCTCGGCCTCCACGGAGCACATGTCGGGGCGGGGCACCATCACCTCCCGCACGATCGTGTCGCCGAACTCGATGATCGAGTGGATGAGGGCGCGTTCGTCGGTCTCGATTACTTCGTCCTCGAGCGCTACGTCCGCCATCGCCAGCAGCTCGGACTCACTCACGCCCGCATGGCGTCCCCTGGGACCCACGAGCAGGTTGGCCAGGCCGATCAATGCCTTCGAGACGAAGCGGATGGGCGGGAACTTGACCACGGCGGTGACGATCGGCGCCGAGAACAAGGCGGATCTCTCGGGATTGTGCACCGCCCAGTTCTTCGGGAGCGCCTCGGCGAGCACGAAGATGACGATCACTTCGAACACGGTGGCGATGAGCACTCCGAGAGCGCCGAACCATCGGTCGGCGAGTATCCCGACCAGTGTGGCGGTCACGAGCTGAGAAATGAGCACCATTAGGAGAACCGGGTTCAAGAAGCCCTCGGGGTGCTCGACGAGCTTCACCAGCTGGCGGGCCCCGCGTCTGCGGTCTTCTGCGAGCGACATCGCCTTCACCCTGCTCGTGCGCGTGAGGCTGGTCTCGGCGAGCGCCAGGCCCGCCGACGCGAACAACAGCACCACGATCACCGCTATGAGGATCCAGTCCGTGGACCGGAACCGCGAAGCGGCCAACAAGCCGAAGTGGGAGCCGATCTCTGGCACGACTAGCTCCCTAGCTCACCGAACGGTGGAAGCGGTCGAGCAGCTGCTGCTCGCGCCGCTCCATGCGCTCGGCCTCGTCGTCCGCCTCGTGATCCATGCCGAGGAGGTGAAGCAGGCCGTGGACGACCAGCAGCGCGACCTCGTCCTCGAAGGGGACCGCGTGTTCGGACGCGTTACGCGCAGCCACCGACGGGCACACGACCACGTCGCCGAGCAACACAGGCACCTCGCCCTCGTCGCCTGGCAACGCCCCGCCTGGTCCGGTTCCGCCTTCGTCAGGGGACCTCCCGCCGTGGTCGGGCTCGTCGTCGATGGGGAACGCGAGGACGTCCGTCGGCCCGCTCTCGCCGAGGAAGCGCTCACGCAACTGAGCGATCGTCGGCTCGTCGACGAAGAGCAGCGACACCTCGACGTCCTCCTTCACCGCCTGGGCGTCGAGCACCGAGCGTGCCAGGCGTGTCCAGCGCGCCAGCTCCACCGGGTGCTCCGACTGCTCGTCCGCAGCGAATACGTCAACCGCCATCGCCCTGAGTCTCATAAGCGTGCACGATGTCGGCCACGATGCGAGCGCGTACGACGTCGTGCCGGGTGAGCTGCACGAACTCCACGTCGTCCACGCCGCCGAGCACCTTCTCCAGGCCGGCGAGACCCGACCTCCCGCCGGGAACGTCGATCTGGGTCACGTCCCCTGTCACCACCACCTTCGACTTGAAGCCGATCCTCGTGAGGAACATCTTCATCTGCTCCGGCGAGGTGTTCTGGGCCTCGTCGAGGATGATGAAGCTGCGGTTGAGGGTGCGGCCGCGCATGTACGCCAAAGGGGCGACCTCGATGGTCCCGCGCTCGAGCAGCTTCTGTGCGCCTTCGGGGCCGAGCAGGTCGTAGAGGGCGTCGTAGAGCGGGCGAAGGTAGGGATCGACTTTCGCCATCATGTCGCCGGGGAGGAAACCGAGCCGCTCTCCCGCCTCGACGGCGGGCCGCGTCAGGATGATCCGGTCTACCTCTCGCTCCTGGAGGGCCTGGACGGCGAGCGCGACCGCAAGGAAGGACTTTCCCGTGCCGGCCGGGCCTATGCCGAATGTGACCACATTGGAGCCGATGGCGTCGGTATACCGCTTCTGCCCCGCTGTCTTGGGGCGCACGGTTCGGCCCCTCGCCGATCGGAGCACCTCGGTGGTCATCACCTCGGACGGGCTCACGTCGTCCTTCACCATGGCGATGGTGCGGTCGACGTCCGAGGCGTCGAAGCGCTGGCCGCGTTCGAGCAGCTCGACGAGCTCGTCGAAGAGCCGGCCCACCCGCTCGGCTTCGGAGCCCTCGATCGTGATCTCGTTTCCCCGGACCACGATGCTCGTCCCGCCGAACGCTTCCTCGATCAACCTGAGCAACTCGTCACGCTGGCCGAGTAGGCCGACCATGAGGTGGTTGCCGGGAACGAGGATCTTGACCTGGGTGGGCGGCACTGGCGTTCTCACCGCGAGGCTACCAGCGCGAGGCCTGTTCAACCCGGTGGCCAACCGAGACGCCTGCCGCCGAGGACGTGCAGATGGAGATGAGGGATCGTGTTGGCCGCGTCTTCACCGACGTTGAACACCAGTCGGTAGCCGCGCTCGGAGATGCCTTCGCTGGCGGCCACGTGCTGCGCGGCTAGGACCATCCGGACGAGCAACTCACCGTCGCCCGCGCCGAGTGCCGAGGCGTCGGTGATGTGCCGGCGCGGGATCACCTGCACGTGAACAGGAGCCTGCGGATTGATGTCCCGGAACGCGACGATCTCGTCTGTGCTGTGGACCACGTCCGCCGGGACGTCGCCCGAGACGATGCGGCAGAAGATGCAGTCGGGGTCGCTCACCTTGACGCGCTCAGTGTTTGCTGCCCTTGGATTCTCTGGAGCTCGCGCTCTTCGGCTCGGGGTAGAGGTGCTCCAGGCTCCCGGGCGCGATGCGGCTCGCCTCGATGAACCCTTCGACGTCCTCGTGCTTGAGCCGGATCACCCGACCGAACTTGTACGCCGGCACCGCCCCCTCGTCTATGAACCGGTAGAGGCTGCGCAGGGTCACTCCCAAGAAGGCTGAGGCCTCCTTTGTGGTCATCCAGCTGATCTGTTCGGTCATCGGGACGGCTCGCTCATGGTTCCCCCCTCGCAGGCTCACGATGCCTCGCATCGCCACGTGCTGTCTCAAGCTATCTGATGCTTGTGACACCCTGGCGTCGCGGGCCCGAGCAGGCAGCAGCCCGCCGCCTCCGGCCGACGCGCCGGCGAAAGGGCCGCACGCGGGCTCGAGCCCGCTTCAAACTGCGGAGGCAGACGTGACAGAAGAGGAGACAGAGAGGTGCTGAGGCGGGGGACGGCCGGCGCTGAGGCGGGTCAGACCCCGACGCGCAGTCCCAGCTCGTCGAGCCGGCGGCTCATGGCGTCGGGGGTGACGCCGAACAGGCAGGCGATAGCGCGGATGTCCTCGCCCCGGATCGTGATCATGCGCCCGTTGAAGTCCTGTCGCTGCACCTGGATCATGCTGAGGAAGCGCCTGAGCAGGTCGCGTTCGGGGCCACTGACCGCGTTGAGCTTGGACAGGTCGACGGTGACCTTCTCGTCGCCGTCCCAGGGCCGAAGCTGCCTTCGCACCCGTCCGGGGCTCTCGCCCTCGGTGCTGCCATTGCCCTCGCCGTCAGCGCCCTGCGCCGCCCAGCGGTCGGCGTTGTCGTCCTGGGGCAGCAACTGGTCGACCGGAACGTCATAGAGCTTCGCCAGGCGCTGTAGACGCGGAACCGAGATGGCCCTCTCTCCGCGCTCGTACGCGCCGAGGACAGAGGCTTTGAACTCCTGATCCGACATCGCCTCCACCGCCTGGAGCGAGAGCCGCATCTGCTTGCGCACCGCGCGCAGGCGTGAGCCGACCGCCCTGGCGTAGGCGGCTCGAGCCGACTCCTCCTGCTCGTCGTCTTCCGTCAAGGCCGTCTGGTTGATCATTACCCTCGATCCTTCTCTATGTGGCGGTGCACGCGCTCTTCTCGCTGACCGTCCTGGTACCGTCCAGAGGACCTCGGGATCTTGCCCCCGTTTCCACCCGACTGACCCAGGTCCCTACCGTACCCGTCGGCCCGACTCCGGCCCGTGGGCACACCCATAGTGTTGCTCACTCAGCGTGGTGATTGCAAGCCTTACCTTTGCGAGCAGGTGCAATGACCCCGTCGCGCAGGGCGCACAGCAAGTACCCGGCAGCCACCGCCGCCGTCTCGGCCCGCAGGACCCGGGGTCCGAGCCCTACCAACCGGTCGGCGAGGCCGAGCTCCGACTCGTCCCAGCCGCCCTCCGGCCCGACTGCGAGAGCGGTCGTGCCCGAGACGGGCGGAGCTCCCCCGGGCTGCGCCAGCGCGAGAGGTCCCGAACCCCCCGGGGCGGAGACCCCGCCAAGCTCCGCCGCCAGCTCCGCCAGCGGCAGCACCCCTTCCACGGACGGCAGCCACGCCCGCCGGCTCTGGGCTGCGGCCAATCGGGCCACGCGACGCAGCCGCTCGACAGCACGCGCCGCGCGCTCGTGCTCCCAGCGCACCACCGAGCGCGCCGAGCGCACCATCACCACCCGGTCCACCCCCTGCTCGGTCAGCTTCTGCACGACCCACTCCGGCCTGTCGCCCTTGGTGGGGACGAACCCGATGCATACCGGTTCGGCGGGGCGCTGCTCGTGCCGGAGAGGCCCGTCGGGCTCGAGCGAGCGCGACGGGTCGCTGCCGGCCCTGTACCGACAGACGCGCCAGGCGCCTTCGCCGTCGGAGGCGATCACGGTCTCGCCCGGCCGCAGCCTGAGCACCTGGGCGAGGTGGTGAGCGTCATCGCCGTGCGGCTCCGGCGAGGCGAGGTCCGCGACGAACACCTGCGCCGCTGCCGCCACTTCGGCGGGCCCGCTCAGTGCGATCGGGCCGGCTGGCCGCAACGGGCTGATCAGCCGAACGCGGAGCGCAGGCGCGACTTGAGCCCCGCCTCGGTCTGAGCAACCTGCTCGCCACGCTCGGCCGCCATGCGCCAGAGCATCTCCTCGTGGGCCTTGGTTAGCCCCGTGGGGGTGTCCACGACGATCTCGACGAGGATGTCTCCTCGTCCTCTACCTCGCACGTGGGGGACGCCGCGGCCGCGCAAGCGGATCACGTGACCGGACTGGGTTCCCGCGGGGATGGAAAGGATCTCCTCGCCGTCGAGCGTCGAGAAGCCCACCGACGTTCCGAGAGCAGCCTGGATCATCGACACGTGGACGCGGGAGTGGAGGTCGTCGCCCGCACGCGCGAAACGCTCGTCCTCGCGCACCGAGAGGTGGACGTACAGGTCGCCAGGCGGCCCGCCTCGTGGCCCCGCAGCCCCACGGCCCGACAGGCGCATCGTCGAGCCGTGATCGACTCCCGCAGGTACGGCGACTTGGTAGGTGCGGCTCTCCATCCGCCTGCCATCTCCGCGGCAGGTCGGGCAAGGCGATCCGATGATCTCTCCCATGCCCTGGCACCGTCTGCACGGCGAGGTGGTCACGACCTGGCCCAGGATCGACTGGCGGACGCGTCGCATCTCGCCGGTCCCGTCGCAGTCCGGGCAACGGATCGCGCTCGTGCCTTGGCGTGCTCCCGACCCCGCGCACGTGTCGCAAGCCACAGGGACATCCACCGCGACGTCCTTGTGGGCGCCGAACACGGCCTCTGTGAGCTCGAGCTCCAGGACGACCTCAGCGTCGGCACCCCTGACCGGCCCCGACCTGCTCGCAGCGCCACCCATGGCCCCGCCGAAGAAAGCGTCGAAGAGACCACCAAGGCCGGAGCCGAAGAAGGGGTCCGCGCCCACCGAGCCCATCTGCTCGGGCCCGTAGCGGTCATAGCGCGCGCGGCGTTCGGGGTCGCGAAGGACCTCGTAGGCGCGGCTCACCTCCTTGAAACGCGCCTCGGCGTCGGCGTCACCCCCGGTGGAATCGGGGTGCAGCTCCCTGGCCATGCGCCTGTAGGCGCGCTTGATCTCCTCGTCCGAGGCGTCAGGTCTCACTCCGAGCAGCGCGTAGTAATCAGTTGCCACCGCTGCCACCATCCTTGGAGCCCCTGCGCGCGCTGCTAGAGGTGCGCCGGCGCCCGGCCTTGGCCTCTCCGCTCAATTGCTCACCGAGCTGTTCGCCCACGATCTGCACGGCGGCGAGAGCGCGGGGGTAATGCATGCGCGTGGGACCGAGCACTCCGACGGTGCCTGCGTTCTCGCCTTCGACGAACACCGGCGCTACGACCAGAGCGCAAGCCGCCAGCGGCTCGAACCCGTGCTCGGTGCCGATCGCCACGGAGAGCCCCCGGTCCAAGATGTCCTCCACGAGCTCCACCACCACGAGCTGTTGCTCGAGGATCGAGAGCACCGACCGCACCGTCTCGACCGCGTCGAACGCAGAGGCCATCGAGGAGGAGCCTCCGACGAAGACGTGCTCGTTGTCGCTCGAGGCCGAGAGCCTCGACAGGCCCTCCTCGGCGAGCTCGACGACCAAATCGAGCGAGAGGTCGCCGGTGGGTGGCACTGTGCGGATGTGTCCGAGGGTGCTGCCACGCACGTGCGCCGTCAGATGTGAGGCTGCATCTGTGATCGCTGTCTCCGACGTGTCGGCGGGGAGCTCGAGCGTGATCTTCTCCACGGCACCATCGGAAAGGACAGCCATGAGCAGCACCACTCCTGCCGTCAAGGGCACCATCTGCACTGCCCTGACGGTGGCGACGCTGTGGTCGGGCCCCACGACGACCGCGGCGTAGTCGGTGAGGTGCGCGAGCAGGCCGCTCGTGCGCCCGAGCAGGTCCTCCACCTCGCCGTGGACGTGAGCGAAGAACCGCCTTACCTCCTGGCGCCTGGCCGAGTCGAGGACACCGGGACGCGCGAGGTGGTCGACGAAGAACCGGTACCCCTTGTCGGTGGGGATCCGCCCGGCGCTCGTGTGCGGCTGGACCAGGTAACCCTCGCTCTCGAGCGCCGCCATCTCGCTGCGGACCGTCGCCGAGGACACCTCCACGCCCGGCGTACCCGTCACGTGGGCCGACCCGACCGGTTGTGCCGTATCCACGTACTCGGACACGACGGCGTTCAGGATCGCCGCCTTGCGGTCGTCGAGGGTGGGCTCCGCCTTCCCCCCGGCGGCGCGGTCCTTCGGTGGTGTGCCCTTGGGGCTCGGCGATTCGGTCTTGGATGGCATGGGGTCGTCTGTCGTCGCTCGTGCGGTCGTAACTGGTCGTAGCTGGTGCTGCCGTAGCCGGTTGCTGTCGTTCTGGTGCAGGTTGCTGGGCCTGGCGGCCGGGCCCGGGGGGTCTCTGGCACTCGATTCTACCGAGTGCTACCGCCTTCTCCCTGGTCCCCCTCCGGCCTGCGCGGGCGGCGCCGGCCGGCCGAGGCCCTGGCCGCCTGGGCCTTCGCCTGCACCCCCGGCATCAGCTTGAAGACATAGAGCGCAGAGAGGGCTGCGCAGCCCGCTATGACGACCAGCGGCACGATGTCGAAGCGGTTCGCCACAGACACGCTCGCGGTTACCGCCAGGGCGCCGAAGACGGCGACGCCCGCCCCCCCTAGCACCCTCGCCCCTCGCAACCGGAAGGGCCGGTGCTCGTCCGGGAGACGCCCGCGCAGCCTCGCCACGCAGAAAGCCGCGACCGCGTAGATCATCGCTTCCAGCGCAGCCCCGACCGCCACGAGCACCTCCCACGAACCGCTGGCAGCCACCACCAACGCCACCGCCAGCGACACCGAGCCGAGGCCCACCACCGGGACCCAGGGCACCGCCCGGTCGTTGAGCCTCGCCAACGCCGGCGGCAGGCTCCCTTCTCTTGCGGTCGCGTAGATGAAGCGCGACGCAGTGATGAAGCCTCCGTTGAACGTGTTCAGAGCCGTGATCGCGGTGATGACGGCCATCAGCCAGACTCCTGCACGGCCCATGGCCGCTCGCCCGAGAAGCAGCTGGGGATACGCGAGGTGGAGCTGGTACGAGGTCAGTACGTGGCTCATCGCCGTCGTCATGAGCGCGCACACCCCGAAGAGGAGCAGCACCGCGATGAACATCCCCCGGTGCACGTGCTCAGGTCTCCGCACCTCCTCCGCACTGGTGGTGACCCATTCGAAGGCGCTGTAGAGGAACACCCCCAGCGCCACCGCCTCGACGAAGTCCCCTGCGCTGTGACCGTGCAGCGGGGACAGGGGGAACGAGAGGGGATGCGGGCTCCGCACGAGAGCGGTGGCGGCCACGAGCACGCTCACGGCGAGGACCGTGTACGTGGCGAGGTCCTGGACGCTTCCGGCCACACGGACACCACGTAGGTTCGACGCCACTGCCAGGGCGATTAGCGCGACTATCCACGCAGCTGAGACCCACTTGGACTGGCTCAGCACGTGGGCGATGGCCGAACCCACGATGAAGGCGTCCGCGGCGATGACGAGCACGATCGTCGTCATGTACGTGAAAGTGATCAACAAGGCGGCTCGGTCGTCCATCGACCTCTTCATGTAGAGGCGGATCGCCGCAGCCGTCGGGAACATGCCGTTGAGCTCGCCGAAGAACCCCCACGCCACCAAGGCGAGCAAGCCGGCCACGGCCACGGCTATCCAGCCTGAGTCCCCCGCGACGTACGCCACGAGGCCCGCGGCGGCCAGGTACTCCAGGGCGGCGAACGCGAGGCCCGTGGACGTCGAGACGACGGTGCGCAGGCCGATGGCCCTGCGAAGCTCCCCCGCCGGCGAGCTCATCTCGGCCCTCTTCGAGGGCAAAGATGAGCAGGCTGCTGTGCCCATGGTTCGCTCGCCGGAGGCGAGCTCATCTCGGCCCTCTTCGAGGGCAAAGATGAGCAGGCTGCTGTGCCCATGGTTCGCTCGCCGGAGGCGAGCTCATCTCGGCCCTCTTCGAGGGCAAAGATGAGCAGGCTGCTGTGCCCATGGTTCGCTCGCCGGAGGCGAGCTCACGTGTCGAGGAAGACGACCATCGACATGGCGTCGAGGCGCATCACGTCCTCCTGCGAACCTGCCAGCTTGATCTCGCCGGACATGTACTTCTCCGAGGGGTTGAGGTCCCCCCAGAAGAGGTCAGCGAAGTCCTCGCTGGTCGCGCTGACCACGAGATCCGCGCTGCCCTCGGTGCCCTCGACGAGCTCCAACAACTCCCGGTCACGCACGGTCACGGTGAACCTTTCACCCGTGTCGGTCGCGACGAGGTGGACGACCCGGTCCCAGCCACGCAGCATCCTCCTCAGGCGCTCGTTCTCGTTGCAGCGGGCGCGCCAGTCCGCGTAGGCCTCTGCGATCTCCTCGCCGGTTGCCACTCCTGCTCCGGCCTCAGTGGCCGAGCGCGGCCATGACCTCGGCCGCGGCACGCTCGCCAGACGAGATCGCGCCGTCGATGTACCCACACCATTCGAACGCCGTCTCCGTGCCCGCCCAGTGCACGGGCCCCACCGGCTCGCGCAGAGCGGGGCCGAAACCAGTCAGGGCCCATGGGCTCATGACGGTGACCGGGCCCCCGAGTGTGAACTGCTCTGCGGGCCAGTCCTGCTCTATGAGCTCGACCGGCTCGGCGGCCTTCGGCCCGAAGGCGCGCGCCAGGTCGCCGAGCAGGGCCTCGTGCCGCGCTGGGTGGCTCATCGAGGCGACCACCTGATACTCGTTTCCCGCGACGAACCCGACGATGACTCCGTGTGAGGCGTCCTCGGGCGAGTCGTCGAAGGTGAGCCGCAGCGCCCCCTCGGAGGCGACGAGCTGGCCGTTGAGCCCCTCGTCGCGCCAGAAGGGCGTCTCGTACACCGCGTGCACCTTCCACACGCGGCCCATCGGGGACCGCATGGCCAAGTGGTCGCGCTGGGCCGGCAGCCGCGGCGACCAATGGATCCGGGAGGACAGCACTGGCGACATCGCTACGACGGCCCTCTGCGCGCGCACGCGAAACGCCTGGGTCCTCTGGGTCCTCGGGTCGCCCACGGCCTGCGGACCTGGGGCGATCGTGGCCACGACACTCTCTGATCCGTGGTCCACCCCGGACACCGGAGAGGACAGCACGACCCTGTCGCCCAGCTCCTCGGCGATGCGCAGGGCGAGCTGTTGGGCGCCGCCGCAGAAGCGACTTTCCTGAGCGCCTCCAGTCGTCCTCGCGAGGTTCATCAACCCACCGCCGGAGTGCAGGTAGAAGAGTGTGAACAACAGGGACATCTCCCCCGGCTCGGCACCGAAGATCCCCTTAACGGCGGTTGCGATCATGGATCTGGCGCCCGGGGACTCGACGTGAGTGGAGAGCCACGAGCCGAGGGTCTGCGAGTCGAGCTCCTCGGCATCGGCAGCCTCCCAAGGAGCGCGCACCGGCACCTCGCGGCAGGCCAGGTCGAGGTCGAAGATCGCCTCCACTCCCTCGGCAGCGGCAGCGGGATCCGACGTGGGCACGAGCCCCGCGTAAGTGTGGCGCGCGCCGTCGCGCACCTCCACGCATTCGCCGGTCGTGAACGTTGGGAAGGTCGCGACACCGAGCTCGTCCGCGAGCTCGCCCAGGCGGTCCTGGCCGGGCCCGATCCACTGGCCACCGTGGTCCACGACGGCGCCCGAGTCGCTCGCCTCTGTCCAGACGCGCCCGCCGACCCTGTCTCGTGCCTCCACGACGACGACGTCCACTCCGGCGGCCGCGAGCACGCGCGCTGCCGACAAGCCCGCGTAGCCCGCGCCCAGCACCAGCACCTCGCACTCGCGGTCCGCCGGGTCGGTCACGGTGCGCCACGCCGACCGGTCGCCGAAGACATCGGAGACTTCACTGGCGCAAACGGTAGATCGCCCGGGGTCCAGGGTAGGTAGCCTCTTCGAAGGACCTGTCGACAGGACGTAGGGACGACTTGATGAGCGACGTAGCGCAAGGACCCGACTGGTGGCTCGCCTCGGACGGCAAGTGGTACCCGCCCGACCTGCGCGAGAGGGCCGGGAACGCGCTCGTAGCCCCGCAGGGGGCCGACGAGCAGGTTGCGCCCGACTGGTGGCTCGCCTCGGACGGCAAGTGGTACCCGCCTGCGCTGCTCCTCGATGTGACCGAGACCGAGAGCGGAGCCCACATCTACACAGGCGAGGCCGCCCCGATCGTGAGGCGCTCCAGCGAGGAGGAGGCTTCGCTGTTCCGCCGTTACCTGGGCTTCGAGCCGGAGTTGGGGCTGCAGGTCGCGATCAGGCCGGAGCTGAGGGAGCCTCTTCGAAAGGGCACCTCGGACCGGTCGCCCGCGCGGAGGCCCCGAGTCAGCGAGCGCGCCTCCCAGGGTGGTCCGGCGGGCCCCCAGCCTTTGGGTGATGCGCCTTCGGGTGATCCGGCGGACGCCGAGCTCGAGGCCTGGAACGCGTGGGAGGCCTCGAAGGACGAGCTCGAGGAGTCCGAGCCCAGAGGGCCGAAGCACGCCAAGGGGCGCCGCTGGCTGCGCTAGCCCCCAGGGAGGGCTCAGTCCTCGAGACGGAGGGCTGATATGAACGCCTCCTGGGGCACCTCCACTCGCCCGATCGACTTCATCTTCTTCTTGCCCTCCTTCTGACGCTCGAGGAGCTTGCGCTTTCGCGTCACGTCACCGCCGTAGCACTTGGCGATGACGTCCTTGCGCTTGGCTTTCACGGTCTCTCGCGCGACTATGCGCCCTCCGATCGCGGCCTGGATGGGGACGTCGAAGAGTTGGCGCGGGATCAGCTCGCGCAGCTTCTCCGTCATCCTCCTCCCGTACGACTCGGCCTGCGAGCGGTGGACGACTGTCGAGAAGGCATCCACGGGCACCTGGTTGATGAGAAGGTCGACCTTGACCAGGTTGGCCGTCTGGTACCCCTCCGACTCGTAATCCAGGCTGGCGTAGCCCTTCGTGCGGCTCTTGAGCTGGTCGAAGAAGTCGACGACGACCTCGGCGAGCGGGATCCGGTACAGGAGCTCGACGCGCTCGGGAGACAGGTACTCCATACGCTCGAGCTCGCCGCGTCTCGTCTGGCAGAGATCCATGACACTGCCCACGAACTCGGAGGGGACGATGAGCGTGGCCTTGAGCATGGGTTCGTCGACGTGGTCGAGGATCCCCGCAGAGGGCATGTCGCTCGGATTGTCGAACCGGACCTCACTGCCGTCGGCAAGCCACGCCAGGTAGGCCACCGATGGGGCCGTTGCGATGAGCGACAGGTCGAATTCCCGCTCGAGCCTCTCCCGCACGATGTCCATGTGCAGCAGGCCGAGGAAACCGCACCGGAAACCGAAGCCGAGCGCGCCCGAGGACTCGGGCTCGTAGGTGAAGCTCGAGTCGTTGAGCCGCAGCCGCTCGAGCGCCTCGCGTAGCTCCGTGAGCTGATCACCGTCTATCGGGTAGAGCCCGCAGAAGACCATCGGCTTGGGATCGCGGTATCCCTCGAGTGGCTCTGCCGCTGGTCGCAGCGCGTCCGTGACGGTCTCGCCTGACCGGGCGCTCGCGACATCCTTGATCCCCGCTATGAGGTAACCGACCTCTCCGGGCCCGAGCTCGTCGACCGGTTGCGGATCAGGGGTACGTACACCTATCTCCTCCACTTCCTGAAGCTGTCCCGCCTGCATGTAGCGCACGCGCGCTCGCGACCGCAGGACGCCCTCCATCACGCGCACCGAGCTCACGACCCCCCTGTACTGGTCGTAGGAGGAGTCGAAGATCAACGACCGCAGTGGCCGATCGGTCTCCCCTGTCGGCGGGGGTACGCGGGCGACCACGGCGTCGAGCAGGTCGGCCACGCCCTCACCTGTCTTTGCCGATATGCGCAGGATGCTCGCCGAGCCGATCCCGAGGACCCGCTCGATCTCCGAAGCGCAGCGCTCGGGGTCGGCCGCGGGAAGGTCGATCTTGTTGAGGACGGCGACGATCTCGAGGTCGTGCTCGATCGCCTGGTACGAAGTCGCCAATGTCTGAGCCTGGATCCCCTGGGAGGCGTCCACGAGCAGGACCGCACCCTCGCAAGCAGCGAGCGACCGGCTGACCTCGTAGCCGAAATCGACGTGCCCCGGCGTGTCGATGAGGTGAAGCACGTGGTCCTTCCAGTGCACCCGAACGTTCTGCGCCTTGATGGTGATGCCCCGCTCGCGCTCGATGTCCATCGAATCGAGGTACTGCTCTCTCATGAGGCGGGGGTCGACCGCACCGGTCAGCTCCAAGATCCTGTCGGACAGGGTCGACTTCCCGTGGTCTACGTGGCTGATGATGGAGAAATTTCTGATTCGGGAAGTGCCGAGCACGGTGCTTGGAGCGTACCTGCTACCATTTTCGACCCGTGGCCAACATCCGCAGCCAGATCAAGCGGAACCGCCAGAACGAGCGTCGTCGTGTGCGCAACAAGTCGGTCCGTAGCGAGATGCGCACACGCACCAAGCGAGCCGTCGGCGCGTTCGAGGAAGGCGTTGCCGACGCCGGCGAGGCGCTGCGCCTAGCCGTCAAGAGGATCGACAAGGCGGCGGCCCAGGGGGTCATCCACCGCAACCAGGCCGCCAACCGCAAGTCGAGGCTCATGCGCCGAGTGGGCGCGCTCCAGGCCGCCACCGGCGCCGATGGCGCTGCTGGCGCCGGCGACGCCGAGGAGTGAGCGCGCAGCCCTAGGCTCGGCCTCCTAGGGTGGAGGACTCGGTATGACGCTTCTGGCTGCCATGGCGTTCGGTGGGGGGATCCTCGTCCTCGGGCTCGTGTCGCTCGTCTTCTTCGTCTTCATCCTCGTGGACATGATCAGGCGGCCGGCGTGGCAGTGGAAGCAGGCAGGCTCCAACAAGGCGATGTGGATCACGCTGGAAGTGGTCCTCTTCGTGCTGTTCGGACTGCTGTCGATAGTGAGCGGGATCGTCTATCTCGCCGCCGCACGGCCCAAGCTGGTGGCGGCCGAAAGGGCCGGAGAGATCACAGGTGGCTACGGGTCGCCGTGGGGGCCGGGCGGGTACGGCGCGCCCGGCGGCTACGGGACTCCACCTGCCGACCCTTACGCGACCGGGGCGCCGGGCGGCGAGTACCCCGGAGGAGCACCACCCGCGTATCCCGGAGCTGGCCAGGGTCCTCCCGAAGCGCGCTGGGCAGGGCCCGCCGCGGCTGCGGGTGAGGCGCCTCCTTCGTGGCAGCCGGACCCGAGCCGCCGTCACGAGTTTCGCTACTGGGACGGCACGCGCTGGACCGAGCACGTCTCCGACGCAGGCCAGCAGGCCACCGACCCGCCGGTCGCCTGAGGCTGAGAACGTGCGCGGACAGACCGACCGGACGAGTCGAGCCCTCCGCCAGGTGTCGAGCAACTAGCGGATTTCTCGACTCGCCGATCGCCCATGCGCACGCCTTTAACCGCGCGTGCGCGCACGCGTCGTTCTCGCGCCCCTCGACCGGGTTGGTGCCCGGCGTCCCGAGCCGAGCCTGCTGAGCCGCCCGACCAGCACCTCGAGCACCGCCGGCCCCGGTAGGGCCGACCGGCCGCGCAGGTCGAGGTCCGCCTCCGCGAGCAGCACCATCGCACGGCCCACGCGCGCCGAGCCGAGGCTCCTACCCTGTTCGAGGGCTTTTCGCGCCGGGAAGACGCTTCGCGTCCCCAGTCTTTCGGCGGCCTCATCGGGCGTCGTCGCACCCGAGCCGTCGAGCCGCAGCATCGACTGGTAATGGCGGTGGAGCACGGCCAGGACCGCCAACGGGTGGAAGCCGCCCGCTCCGAGAAGACGCCCGAGCGCCGCGAGCGCCCCGGGGGTGTCGCCGTCGGCGATCGAATCGGTCAGCTCCCACGGCGCCACCGCCCCCGCCTCGCCGAGGAACGGCTCCAGGCGCGAGACGTCTATCGACGACCCCTCGCCGTATGCCGAAGCCAGGGTGTCGAGAAGTCCGCGCAGGCGGCTCACGTCCCCTCCCAGGTGCTCGGCTAGGAGGCCGGCGGCCCTGGCGTCGAGGCGGACCGGGGCCTCCCGGAGCCTGTCGGTCATCCACTGGGTGCGCGCCCTGCCCGTCCCGACTGCGGTTTCGAGGACCCCGCCCATGCCCTGCGCGGCCTTGACGAGGGACGCGGGAACAGTCCCGCCGCCCGCCGCGATCACGAGGATCACGCCGGCGACCGGGGCCACTAGGTGCTCGGCCAGGCGAGCCGCATCGTCGGACGAGAGGCGTCCCGCGTCGCGCACCACCACGACCCGCAGGTCGGTGAGCATCGGCGGCGTGGTGAGGGCGTCGAGCACCGCACCGGCGTCGAGCTCTTCCGCTGCGCCGTGCTCCTCCACGACGGTGGACTGGTCACGCTCTGCGACAAGCTCGCGCAGCAGGTCCTGCACCCCCTGCGCGACGAGCGAAGGGTCGTCGCCGCGGACCAGGTGCACGGGCTTCGGCTCGACAACGGCGCTCGGGGAGGTCACCGAACGTGGAGCCTACGGCCGTCGCGAGCGTAGCGATCGACGCTCACTGCGCAGTGGCTACGGCCTGCAACGCGTCGCACACCCTCCTCGCGCTCGACACGTCGTGGACCCTCACGATCCGGCACCCGAGCGCCACCCCGAGGGCGACCGCGGCGGTAGTCGCCTCCGACCGCTCGTCGATCCCCAGATCGAACAGGGCTCCGAGAAACGTCTTGTTGGACGCGGACAGCAGCAACGGATAACCGAGCCGGGACAGCGTGCCCGAGGCTCGAAGCAGCTCCAGCGACTGCTCGGCTGTCTTTCCGAGGTCGAGACCCGCATCGAGGACGATCCTGTCTGCGTCGATCCCCGCAGCACGCGCTCTGCGCGCTCTCTCGGCGAGGAAAGAGCCGACCTGCCGCACGACGTCGTCGTAGTGCGGCTCGGGGTCGCGCACCCTCGGCGCGAGCCGGATGTGCGTGGCGACCACCGCCGCGCCTGCCTCCGCGGCCACGGGGAGGTAATCAGGGTCGGAGAAGCCGCTGATGTCGTTGCCCATGACCGCTCCGGCCCCGTACGCGGCACGGGCGACGGAAGCTCGCCAGGTGTCGACGGAGACCGGGAGGCCTACCTTCGAGCAGACGGCTTCGACCGCCGGCACGACCCTCTCGAGCTCCTCCTCCTCGCTCACCTCGGGCCCGGGCCCCGCCTTCACCCCGCCGATGTCGAGCACGTCCGCTCCTTCGGATACGAGCTGCTCCGCACGACCGACCAGAGCACCGAGCGAGAAGGTGGCCCCCCGGTCGTAGAAGGAGTCGGGCGTGCGGTTCAAGATGCCCATGACGATGCAACCGGTCGTGAGGTCGTAACGACGCTCGCCCAGCCGGAGGCTCAGAGGAAGGTCCACGACGCCAGATCCTCGAGGACGCGGCCCTCGCAGCTCGATCCTCAGAAGAGGCGGGCCGCGAGCTCCCTGCGGTAGCGGCCGGCGCGAGGATCGTCCGGTCCCAGGGTCTCCAGGAGGTCGAGGAACTCCTGTCGCGCCGCTTCGTCATCCTTGACGCGCCCGAGAAGCTCGTCGAGCAGTGCGTCGATCCCCTGCGCGGGCACCTCCACGTCGGAGGCGGCGAGACGGGCCTCGGCGGCGAGCTGCCTCGTCTCCGGGGTCTCCGGGATGCGGGCGAGGAGCTGGAGAGCCTCGTCGGGCTCGTTGCGCTCGAGGAGCAGGCGGCTAAGGGTGACGATGGCTCCCTCGTGGTCAGGATCCAGCTCGAGCGCCTTGCGCAGAGACGCCTCGTCACCGGCTGCGACTAGCTGGTCCGACTCCGAGAGAACAGGAGAGAGCCGGGCCACGAAGGCGGCGACCTGCTGCTCGGGGATCGCCCCGACGAAGCCGTCGACCACCTTCCTGTCGCGCACTGCGTACACCGCCGGGATCGACTGCACGTTGAAGGAGGAGGAGATCCTGGGGTTCTCGTCCACGTTGACCTTGACGAGCTCCACGGCACCTTCTGTGTCCGAGACGACCTTCTCGAGCACCGGACCGAGGGTCCGGCAAGGGCCGCACCAGGGCGCCCACAGGTCGACCACGACCGGTACACGGTCGGAGCGCTCGATGACCTCGGCTTCGAAGGTGGTATCTGTGACGTCGATCACGAACAAAGACGATACCGGTCACCGTGCCCCGCCCATGCCGCCGGCCGTCGCCCGTCCGCCCGACGCGGGCGCGCCAGCGGGCTTCCACGCTCGCTGTCGGGTACGAGCGGTAGCGTGCACCCGGTGGACACCCCGGAGGGAATAGACGCCGGCCGGGTCGGCCAGTGGCTCGCCTCGAACGTGAAGGGTGTCGAGCCTCCGCTGCGTTTCGAGCTGATCGCCGGCGGCCGCTCCAACCTCACCTACAAGGTCACGGACTCCGCCGGCAACGCCTACGCCCTGAGACGGCCGCCCCTGAGCCACGTGCTACCCACAGCTCACGACATGGCGCGCGAGCACAGGGTGATCACCGCCCTCGGCGACACCCCGGTGCCTGTGCCCCGCACCTATGGGCTGTGCCTCGACGAAACCGTGAACGGGCGGCCGTTCTACGTCATGGAATTCGTCGAAGGACACATCGTGAGGGACACGCAAGTCGCCGAGACCGCCCTGGACACCGAAGCGCGAAGACGCGCCGGCGAGTCGATGTCCCGGACCCTGGCGGCGCTCCACGCGGTTGACGTGGATGAGGTGGGGCTCGGGGACTTCGCAAAGCGCGACGGGTACATCGAGCGCCAGCTGCGCCGCTGGTACGAGCAGTTCCGCAACTCACAGGTCGAGGGCACCGACACGACGATCGTCGGCGACGCTCACGACCGGCTCGCCGCCGCCGTGCCACCTCAGGTCTCCACTGCCATCGTCCACGGCGACTACAGGCTCGACAACGCGGTGCTCGGCCCCGACGGGTCGGTGCGGGCGGTGCTCGACTGGGAGATCTGCACTCTCGGAGATCCGCTCGCCGACATGGGACTTCTCATGGTCTACTGGGCGGAACCCGGTGACGCCCCCGCGCTCACCGGCGTCAACCCCACCGCGCTGGAAGGCTTTCCGTCGCGCGCCGAGATGAGGGCCATCTACGAGTCGTCCTCGGGACGCGACCTGTCTCGCCTCGACTTCTACATCGCCTTCGGCTACTGGAAGCTCGCGTGCATCGTCCAAGGCGTCTACGCGCGCTACGTCGGCGGGGCCACAGCCGGGGACCGCTCCAGCGTCGAGGCGTACTCGGGGAGCGTCGTGAAGCTGGCCGAGTTGGCGCTCGAGACGCTCGACGCTCGCTGATGGCCCTCTACGAGCGCCACCTGAACAGGGCACTGGAGCGGCCCGTGTTGGTCGTCACGCTCGAGGGATGGGTGGACGCCGGGCTCGGCGCCGACAGCGCGATCACGGCATTGATGTCGTCGGGACCCACCGAGCTCGTCGCCACGTTCGAGTCCGAGCCACTCATCGACCAGCGCGCGCGACGGCCGGTTGTCCATATCGCGCGCGGCGTCAACGAGGGCCTCACGTGGCCGGTGATCCAGGTGCGCACCGGTACCGACCTGGCCGGCTCGGAAGTCTGCTACCTGGTCGGGCCCGAGCCCGACTTTCACTGGAAGGCCTTCGTCGCTGCAGTGGTCGACCTGGCCCGCGAGCTCGGGATAAGGATGGCCGTGGGACTCGGCGCGTTCCCGGCTCCCGCGCCGCACACGCGCCCTGTGCGCCTGGCCGCCACGGCACCACCTTCCTCTTCCGAGCTGCTCGGGCGCGTGGGCGTGATGCAAGGCGAGATCGACGTGCCCTCGGGCGTGTGGGGCGCGCTCGAGATCGCCTTCGGGGAGCTGGGCATACCTGCCGTGGGGCTGTGGGCGAGGGTCCCCCACTACGTGGCGGCGATGCCGTTTCCCTCGGCCGCAGCGGCGCTGCTCGACGGGCTCGCAGAGGTGGCGGACCTCACCTTCGACTCGAGCGCCCTTCACACCGCAGGAGATGCCAATCTCACGCAGGTCGACACGCTCATAGCCAAGAGCGAAGAGCACATCGCGATGGTCAGACAGCTCGAGCGAAGCGTGGACGCGGCCGAGGGCAACCCTCTCGATATCGGCCAGGTCCCCACCGGCGACGAGCTGGCCGCGGAGCTCGAGCGCTACCTGCGCGACGAGAGGGGCGAGGGGGGCCCGAACGGGGCCGACGCATAGGCAACCATCGGTACAGGCGCCACCGCTGCACCGCTCGGGCCCGAGCTCGTGGCATGCACGCGTGTCGCGAGCCAGATCCCGATCCCGAGCAGCACGATGAACGCCAGCACCACCATGATGAGCGCGGTGTACCGGCTCGACTTGCGTGCCGGGCGCACCCCGGTGGGCGAGGCCATCATGCGCGCGAGGTCCACCGCGTCGTAGCTGGGTCGTGAGGCAGAGGCCGCTGCTTCTCCGCCGGGATCGGGACGCTCGATCGCCCTCGCCAGCTCTTCTGGGGAGCTCGCCCGCTCGATAGCCCGCACCCTTCGCGTGTACTCGTAGGCATCGAGCGACCCGCCCTCGAACGCCTCCAGCACGGCCTTCAGATAGGGCTCGCGCTCGGCGTCGCGTAGCGGCGCCGGCGTGGTGCCGCCCGGCGCGTTCCCGTCATGGCCCTTAGCGCCGTTGCCACCGGCGCTACCCGCACGGGCTGCGGACTGCTCCGCGGACTCCCCCCAGTCCTCCACTCGGGCAATTGTCGCGCACCGCGCCCTCGGGCGTATCGTGCGCCGATGCTCGTGGACGGGGGGATCGGTCTCGAAGCGACCGACGCCGCGACGACGGCGAAGCGCGCCGAGGAGGACGGGTTCGACGGGCTGTGGTGCGCCGAGACCGCCCACGACCCGTTTGTGCCGCTCACCCTGGCCGCCGAGCACACCGAGCGGATCCAGCTCGGCACCGCGATCGCGGTGGCCTTCGCCCGGAACCCGATGACGACCGCGGTGGTCGCGAACGACCTCCAGTCCTACTCGAAGGGCCGCTTCATCCTGGGGCTCGGGTCGCAGATCAAGCCCCACATCACCAAGCGATACTCGATGCCGTGGTCACACCCTGCCGCGCGAATGCGCGAGTTCGTACTCGCGATGCGCGCGATATGGGACTCCTGGAACGAGGGCACCAAGCTCGAGTTCCGGGGCGAGTTCTACACCCACACCCTCATGACCCCGATGTTCAGCCCGGGTCCCAACCCGTTCGGCCGACCGAAGGTCTTCTGCGCAGCGGTGGGCGAGCTCATGACCGAAATGGTCGGTGAGGTTACCGACGGCCTGCTGGCTCACGGCTTCACCACCGAGCGCTACATGCGCGAGGTGACCATCCCTTCGCTAGAGCGCGGCCTCGCGAAGTCCGACAGGTCGCTCGACGAGCTCGAGATCTCCTACCCGGCGATGATCGCCACCGGCGGCACCGAGCAGGAGACCGAGGCAGCCGAGCTCGCCGTGAAGGGCCAGATCGCCTTCTACGGATCGACCCCTGCGTACAGGCCAGTGCTCGATCTCCACGGCTGGGGAGACCTCCAGACCGACCTCAACGCGCTGTCGAAGAAGGGTGAGTGGCTGCAGATGGCGCAGTTGATAGACGACGACGTGCTCGGAGCCTTCGCGGTCGTCGCTCCACCTGAGAAGGTGGCCGAGACGCTTCGCTCGAGGTTCGGGGACCTCGTCACCCGGATCACCTTCTACGCCCCGTACCGCATGGAGCGAGAGAGCATGCTGGGACTCCTGGCGGGCTTTCGCGGCTAAGACGCCGACCGGATGGCGACCCGAGCGGTCACCCGCGCCTGACGAAGTTCACGAGCCGGGGCGGGCGCGCTATCACGCGTGCGGGCTCCTCCCCGTCCAGCTCCGCGCTCACGCGCTGCGAGGCGAGGGCTGCCGCCACGGCGTGCTCGTCGTCTATGTCGGCCGGCACCTCGAGGCGGTCGCGCAGCTTCCCGTCGACTTGGACGACCATCGTGACGGTCTCGGCGCGCACGAGCTGCTCGTCGAAAGACGGCCAGCTCTGCGCGTGCACCCGGGCACCGTCCCCGTGCCGGCGCTCCCAGGCCTCTGCCGCCATGTGGGGTGCGAGGGGAGCGAGCATCAGCAACAGCGAGTCGCAGGCTGTGTCGAAACTGGGCCGATGGGGCCCTCCGGCCGCGTCCTGGCGGTAGCGCTGGAGCTCGTTGGCGAACGACATGCACGCGGCGACCGCTGTGTTGAAGCTCCAGCGCTCGAGATCGCTCGAGACCTTGGCGATCAGCCGGTGCGTCGCCTTGAGCAGCTCGTCGTCGGGCTTCGTCGTGTCGCCGTCGCGCCACGCAACCGCGTCGCCGCTTCCCACTGCGAGGCGCCAGACACGGTCGAGGAACTTGCCGCACCCGTCGATGATCTCGTCGGCCTGTTGGGTCCAGTCCATGTCGTCGCCAGGCGGACCCACGAAGAGGTGGAACAGGCGCAACGCGTCGGCCCCTACCGTCTCGAAGTACATCGCGGGGGTAATCAGGTTGCCCTTCGACTTGGACATCTTCTTGCGGTCCATGCGGATCATGCCCTGGGTGAACAGCCGGCTGAAGGGCTCGCGGCCCAGGCCCGGGGCCAAGCCCACGTCCACCAGGGCCCTCGTGTAGAAGCGGGCGTAGAGCAAGTGCAAGATGGCGTGCTCGATGCCGCCGATGTACTGGTCGACGGGCATAAAGCGCGCGGCCACCTCGGGGTCGAAGGGGCGCCGCTCGTCCCAGGGGTCGCAGAACCTGAGGAAGTACCAAGACGAGTCGACGAAGGTGTCCATCGTGTCCGTCTCGCGCTCTGCAGGGCCGCCGCATACGGGGCAGGTGGCGTGGCGGAATGTGGGATGCCTAGCCAGAGGGGACTCGCCGGTCGGGAGGAACTCCACGTCGTCCGGCGCCAGCACGGGCAGGCGGTCCTCGCTCTCGCCCACGGCTCCGTGGGTCGGGCAGTACACGATCGGGATCGGGCACCCCCAGTAGCGCTGGCGAGACACCAGCCAGTCGCGAAGGCGGTAATTGACGGTGCGCGAGCCGATCTCCTTCGACTCGACCCACTCGATGGCCCGTTCCTTCGCCTCGGCGACCTCCAGGCCGTCGAGGAAGCCGGAGTTGATCTTCTTGCCCTCCCCCGTCCACGCCCCGCCCTCGAAGCCGTCGGGAGGCTGCGTGGTGCGCACCACCGGGAGCCCGTGCAGCTGGGCGAAGTCGAAGTCGCGCTCGTCCTCGGCGGGCACCGCCATGATCGCCCCCGTGCCGTAGCGCATGAGCACGTAGTCGGCGACGTACACCGGGATCTGCTCCCCGGTGAACGGGTTGACGGCGTAACCGCCGGTGAAGGCGCCGCGCTTGGCCATCGAGACGTCGTCCCCCTCGGACGAGGTGCGCTCACGTTCGCTCGCGGATGCGGCTTTCGCGCGAAGCTCCTCCACCTCCTCACGCTGGGGGTCGGTCGTGATCGCGTCGATGAGCGGGTGGTCGGGTGCCAGGACCGCGTACGTCATCCCGAAGCTCGTGTCGGGTCTCGTGGTGAAGACCCGTATGCGCGCGTCGTGGCCCACCACGGGGAGCTCGAACTCGACCCCTTCGGAGCGCCCGATCCAGTTGCGCTGCATCGTCTTCACCCGCTCGGGCCACTGGAGGTCGTCGAGGCCGTCGAGCAGCTCGTCGGCATACGCGGTGATCCGGAAGAACCACTGTTCGAGCTCCCGTTGGACGACGAGGTCGCCGGAGCGCTCGCAGGTGCCGTCCGAGAGGACCTGCTCGTTGGCGAGGACCGTCTGGCAGCCAGGACACCAGTTGACCGGGGCGTTTGCGCGGTAGGCCAGCCCGGCCTCGAGCAGGCGGAGGAAGATCACCTGGTTCCACCGGATGAAGGCAGGGTCGTGGCTGCGGATCTCGCGCCGCCAGTCGTAGACGGCGCCCAGGGAAATCACGCTGGACTTGAGCTCGGCGATCCGGTCCTCGGTGAAGGTGCGCGGGTGCTCTCCTGTGCGGATGGCCGCGTTCTCCGCCGGCAGGCCGAAGGAGTCGAAGCCGAACGGGGACAGCACGGCGTGGCCGAGCATGGTCCTGTGGCGCACCAGCACGTCTCCGAACGTGTAGTTGCGGATGTGGCCCTGGTGCGCTGGGCCGCTCGGGTACGGGTACATGCAAAGCACGTACTGGCTGGGACGCTCGTCGTCGGCGTCCACCTCGTAGAGGCGCTCTTCGGCCCACCGCTGCTGCCAGCGCCGCTCGACCTCTTGGACGTCGTAGGCCCTGGGCATCCGTGAGATTCTACGGACTGCGCGTGCCCCGTCCGGACCGAGAGCGGACTCGTCCGCGCTCTTCGTGCGCTCGACGTGTCTTCCTGTCGCCATCGCCGTCAACCCGGCAGGCCGTCGGAGGCAGGGGGACTGGTATCGTGACCGGTCGTCCTGGGGGCGTAGCTCAGTTGGTAGAGCGCTTGACTGGCAGTCAAGAGGTTCGTGGGTTCGAGTCCCATCGCCTCCACGAAAGTCCCAGGTCAGAGGTTCTCATTGTCCGACACCGTGACGGGTGACCGGGCAGCCGTCAGCGTGTGCCTGCCTGACGTTCGATCTCGCGCTGAATCTCGATCTCTGAGATCGGCTTGTGTCCGTAAACGAACCAGGCATGTGCTCCGAGGATCAGCAACCACGCGCCGATCGGATAGACGATCCAGTAGTTCCACACGTCATGGATTCCAGAACTTTGACTGAATCCCTGCGACGGCCAGCCACCCGCATTGTGGTACTCGGACATGGCCCAGATGAGGACCAAAATGGCCATGCCGATGGCGGAGACAACGGCTCCGATTCGGAAGTGCCGTCTACGTTCGATCTGCTTGATGGCCTGCTGACGAGCCAGCTCTTCACTCTTGTTGGGAGAACTCGAGTCGAGGTCCGTGAGCCTGTCATCGACAATAGGCATCTCAATCTGTTCTTTCTGGATGGTCATGACTCACCTCCTTCCCCTCTACATCCAGAATGCGCTCAACCCAGGGAGAAAAAAGGGCCTAACGGCCCTCTTTTCGGATGGTCAGTTGGGTCGTCTGAAACAGATCCAGTCGGTGCAAATGCAGTCTCCGAACAAAAGAGATCATCCCGGCGGACACGACCGCTCAGACCACTAGCATCGCCAACGCAAGCAGGAACGGCCTGAGCGCAGTTACCCGGTAACCGGGGCCGAGGCCCTCGGACCAAGCACGTTGCGCGTCTTCGATCCGTATCTCCTTCTTCACTTCCGTGGGCATTTCTTTCGAGACGATTCCGGCGTGAGAGATGAGCTCATCACCGACAACTCTTCCGCTCGCCTCGTCATCGGTAGCGCCCCAGTTCATGTGCTGGTCGCCTCCTTCGCCTAGAAGGAGCATCGAGGAATACGCTAGGCAGCCTTTCCAGATGTAACCGGTAGCGATCCTGCGTTGCTAGCTCTTTCGATATTTCGCTTGAGCACTGCCAACATACGTGCCTGCATGATCCAGGTAACAGGGATATAGAGCCAATAGTTGACGAAGCGCTCAAGCCATTGTGGGCGGATGGCCTGGTAGCCGCCGATGACCAGACGTGTTCGTCCGCCAGGCAGTTCGTTCAACTGGAAGCCCCAGAGTCCTTCCACATAGGACAATGGCCGCGGCTGCTTCGGATCGAGGTTACGGCCTCGCAGATCGGTCAACCCGCGCAATCCCAGGAAGCGATTCGGTTCAAGGGCTGCGACCTCCCACGCGTCTACAGAACCACTGCGTCTCCAGTACTTCACGTAGTCGCCGGGCGCCAGGTCTTGCCATTCGGGGTGGACCTCCTGGGCACTTGGACGACCTCCATTGTCGAGGCGGTCCCAGGAATACCAGCCGCCACGATCACCGCCCATCTGGACAAGCCACGGCCAGACCTGATGCGGTGGCGCCTCGATCGTGACGGCCATCGTCGCCGCCCTCTCACCCTCAGGGACCAGGTCGGCGCCAGGATACGGACCAGCGACTTCCTCGTCGGTTGCGCCCCAGCGCCAGAGCCGAGGGCGCACCCAGACCCCATAAACGACGGCAGCCACGCCCGCCGCACTCACCATCTTGCGTCCGAATGTCATACGACAAGCGTGGGACTCTGGACGGGCCGTCATAAGTGCCAAATGGCACGTTTCCCAAGGCGCCCGCTGCCTATGACGTTTGGCCCTACTCGTCGCACGACCGGCGCTTCAGCAGCCCATGGCCGCGGCAAGCACGCGACAGACTTCGGCGAGTCGGGCCGAGGACAGAGAAGTCACTGGTCGGCGAAAGGCCGCTCTGGGCAGAGTGTGGACGTTGTCGAAGTTGACAACACAGTCGCTCGGAACCCCATCAGATCGGGCCGAGAGCTCCAACTCCGACACGAGCCCGCGGCGTGTCCGGGTCACCGCGGCGACGACCACAGAGCCGATTCGAGAGGCGACTGGATCGCGGGTGATGACGAGAACCGGGCGGTCCCCGCCGGGGGTAGCCGCGAACCAGATCTCACCGCGCTGCATCGGCCCAATCCGACCAGTCTTCCGCCGGTCCCCAATCCGCGATCGTGGCGAGCGCCTGCTCCCCTTCATCAAGCGGCCGATCGACCCAAGTCACGGCGTCGTTCTCGCTCGCCAGCCGGAGGAGGTGGCGCCGGAGCGCGTCCCGAAGCAGCTCCGAACGATCCACGCCGAGCCGTTCGGCCCACTCCCGAACCCGCTCAGCCTCTTCGTCCTCGACCCGGAAGCTCAACATTGTCATACGTAAATCCTAGTCTGTATGACATAGCGGTGCTTACGACAACCGACTCATTGATCCTGAACCAGCCCGAGGACGTTGCCATCTGGGTCGGTGAAGGTGGCCACGAGGCGTCCGCCACCTACATCGTGCGCGGGCTCCTTCACGGTGGCACCGGCAGCGGTCACCTCCGCCAGCTTCGTCTCGATGTCCGGCACATGCCAGAAGGCCACAGGAGAGGTCATGCCCTGTGGTCCGCCGCCCGGTACGAGACCGATGTGCTGGCCGGCAGCCTCAAAGCCGACGTAGTAGGGCGAGTCGTGCTGCGGCTGCATGCCGAGCAGGGCCGCGTACACAGGCTTGGCTTTCGCCAGGTCTGACACGGGGTGCAGCACGGTCTTGATTCCCTGAGTGGAAGAGTCGGTCACGGTCGCTCCTGAAGTCTTTGGAACAGATTCGACACGGTCTGCATCCTAAGCAGGGGGCCAAGTGGTCGGCGGAACCGCGTTTGGTGGAGCCCCGATGACTGACTCAGTTGTGTCGTTGATGACAACGGTGTCGACCATCTTGTCGTGAAGGCACTGACGGTTTTCGTCCCAGACACACCACAGTGGATCGAGAAGACCGATCCAGCTCAGAAAGCCCGACACCCAGTAGAGCGCGATTCGCCCAAACGCGCGCCCCAAACCCAAGCTCCTCCCGTCGGTTCGCACGGGCCGGATGTGCAGCCAGGCCTTCCCGAGGGTCCGTCCGTAGCGAGCGGTGGCAATGGTCTCGTAGAGCACCCAGATCAGCCCAGTGGCGGACGCGGCAGCGAGGATCGCCAGATAGATCCAAAAGATCCCGGGCAGGGGCGTAGTGCCATATGGATACGGGTTGGGCTTCGGAAAGAGCGGGCCAGCTCGCGGCGCGGCAATCGCCACCGCTATGGCCACGAATGCGGCTAGGACCGGCAGTGCCGTGAGGGCATCGAGAATTCTGGCTGCAAGGCGCCGGCCCGGATCAGCCAGTGCTCCAGGGCCGTGAGGAGGGCGCCCTAGTCGGGCGCCCTTCCATGGCGGTCGCCCCCATGGCCAGTAAGGAGGCGGGTACGGCAGGACCGGTGGCACGCGATGTGGCGTCCAAGCCCATCCGTCGAAGTAGCGCTGACCGCCCAGTACTTCGGGATCCGGATACCAGCCCGCCGGCGCGCTGACGTTGCTCACGAACTACGTGACCGCTGAATCGGCCGGCGCTACCGAGGGACTACGAGGACTTGTGGAGCCCGTCGAGGATCACCGCCAACAGCCTCGTCGCCTGCTCCTCCGAGAGGGTCGTGTTGGTGCACATGGGGGCCACCAGCTGCATCAGATCGGAGCCGTCGACATCGGCGCGGATGACACCGGAGCGTTTTGCACGCCCGATCACGAGCTCCATCGCCTGATCGATTCGCTCGCGCAGGCTCACCCTCAGATCAGGGTTCTTCTCGAACGCCTCACGCAACTCGTTGAGGAACGTGCGCTTGCCCTGCGCGTAGCGCACGAACGCCTGTAGGAAGGCGACCACGGCCGGCCACGGCTCGAGCTCGGCTACGGACTCCTCGGCGACTTCCACCAAGTGGTCGACGTCGTCTCGGTAGACCGCCTCCACGACGTCGATCCGCTTCGGGAAGTGCCGGTAGAGGGTGCCGACTCCAACGCCTGCCTCTCGGGCTATGGCCTCCATCGAGGCGCCTCCGCCTTCCTTGGCGAAGACTTGGCGGGCAGCGACCACCAGGCGTTCGTAGTTCCGACGGGCATCGGCCCGCATCGGCCGACCTCTCTCGTCCTTCGTCTCCTCCGCCGAGGGGACCTCTACCACGTTCTGCCTGCTCACAACCATTTTTGCCTCGTATCCGGGAATCAGGTTGCTAACCGGAGGCACCCTCCGTATACTAACCGGAGGAAGCTTCCGCTTACTCAGGATACCAGCGGAAAGGTCGAAGTCAATGCCCTCCACCACCCTTGACCGGCCGCGCCTCGTCGCGGCCCCTGCCAGCACCGAAGGCCGATCCGGCGCCCGCGCGCGCCGGCTCGGTCACCCCTCGGTCTTCCTCTTCACCATCCTCGCCGCCCAGCTGATGGTGGTGCTCGACACGACCGTGGTCAACGTCGCTCTTCCCCACATCCAAGGTGGGCTGGGGCTCTCGAGCACCGCGATGTCGTGGGTGATCAACGCCTACATACTGACGTTCGGGGGTTTCCTCCTCCTCGGCGCCAGGGCGGGCGACCTGATCGGCCGGCGCAAGGCCTTTTTGATCGGGATCGCGCTCTTCTCTGCGAGCTCGCTGATGGGCGGCCTCGCTGCCACGGGCTGGATGCTGCTTCTCGCCCGGGCGCTCCAAGGAATGGGCGCTGCCCTCGCCGCACCCTCGGCGCTGTCGCTTCTCACCGCGGTCTACCCCGAAGGGCCCCAACGAGTGCGGGCAATCGCGCTCTACACCACGGTCTCGGCAGCCGGAGGGGCGATCGGGCTCGTAGCGGGCGGGCTCCTCACCGAGTTGGCTTCCTGGCGGTGGGTCATGTTCGTAAACGTGCCGATCGGGGTCCTCGTCTGGATCCTCGGTCGGGTCGTCGTCGGGGAGACCGAGCGACGCAAGGGTCGCTTCGACGTTCTCGGGGCACTCACCTCCACGCTCGGCATGACCGGGGTCGTGCTCGGGCTCGTCGAAGCCGGCAGCGAGGGCTGGGGGGCACCGCTCACCATTCCATCGTTTGTCGGCGGGGTCACTCTGCTCGGAGCGTTCGTGCTCAACGAGAAGCGAGCGCAAGAGCCCATCCTGCCGCTGCGATTGCTCGCCAACGCGACTCGGAGCACTGCCAATGCAGCTCGAGGCCTCGTCTATGCCGGCATGTACGGAATGTTCTTCTTCATGTCCCAGTTCCTCCAGGACGTGCAGCGGTACTCGCCACTACGCGCGGGCGTGGCTTTTCTGCCCATGCCTGCCGCTGTCTTCTTGTCGTCACAGTTCGCGAGCAGGGTTCTCGTCCGCCGGCTTCCCCAGAAGATCGTGATGATGTCGGGGATCACGCTGGCTGCTCTCGGCCTGCTGGTTGCCACCCAGGTGCAGACGGGTACCGGCTACTCCGGCATAGTCCTCTCCCTGCTGCTGCTCGGGGCGGGGTCGGGCATATCGTTCGTGAGCCTCACCTCGGCCTCGTTGGCGGACGTGGAGCCCGCCGACGCTGGCGCTGCGTCGGGGCTCATCAACGTGTCACAGCAGATCGGCGCTGCGTTCGGACTTGCGGTGCTCGTGACGTCATTCGACATCGTCACCCACCACGCGCAGATCGGAGCGCGGATCCCTCGTGGTGCACTTGGCGCAGCGAACGCATTGTTCGTCCACGGCTTGCACGACGCGTTCGCAATCGGTGTCGCGTTCACGCTCGCAGCTCTGTTGATCGTCGGGACCCTCATTCGCCTTGCGCCGGATACGAGAACGGCCGCCGAATCGAGCGAGGCAAAAGGCGAGAGCGAGATGTCTTGGGTCGTCGAGCGCGGCGAGGTTGCTCAGGCGAGCTAGCGTTCGGTTCACTCCGATGTCGGCGACCTGGGGGAACTCCTTTGACCACTCCAGCGGGGGAACCTTCGGTCGTCGACGTGCCCGACGAGAGCAGGTTCGTGCTCGAGGACCCTGCCGGGGTGTCCGAGCTCGTCTACGACCTCGAGGACGGCCGGATCGTGATCGTGCACACCGGGGTTCCCGACGCCATTGGCGGTAGGGGCTTAGGCAGCCGGCTGGTGCAGGCGGCAGTTCGACGCGCCGCTCGCGAGCACCTGACGGTGGTGCCCTGGTGCCCCTTCGCCCGGAGCTGGTTGCGTGAGCACCCGGAGGAGACCGGCGGCATCACGATCGACTGGAAGAGCCGCCCTCCCGCGGCGTGATGACCAGGGTGCGAGCTTCCAGCACGCCGGAGAGCTACATGGTCGAATTGGTCCGTGCACGAAACTCCGAGCGAGATTCTCCGCCTTCAGCAATTGCTTGACGAAAGCGCCGCCACCGCCGGCTCTCACCTCCGCAGCATCGTCACGGACGAACGCCGGCTCGGAGCCGAGGAGCTCTGCCGGCGGCTCATGGGCATGCGCCTCCTTGCCGTAGCGACGGTCACAGCCCGCGGCCGTCCCCTCGCCGGGCCGGTCGACGGTTACCTGATCCACGGCTCCTTCTGGTTCAGCTCGGCAAAGAACTCGGTACGCATGCGCCACCTCGCGTCACGACCCGCGGTGAGCGCAACTCACCTGCCGGGTGAGGAGCTTGCCGTCACCGTCCACGGGCGCGCCGAGCTCTTCGAGCTCTCCGGCCCAGCTGGGGCGGCGCTCCGCCAGGCCATGCTCGACCACTACCTGCCGCTGCAGGGCTCTGCCTTCGAGGAGTGGCTACTGGAGACCGATGCCCTCGGTGCCCGCATCGAGGCCGAGAAGATGTTCACCTTCCATCTCGGAGGGACGGGCTCGTGACCGTCGCTCGAACCTCCCTTGACGAGAGGCGGCACGCTGGACGCGAGGACCCTCACAGGCACGGATGAACGGCACGAAGAGCCCGGGAAGGGAGATTGCCCTCAGGCGAGAGCGAAGCCGCCTTGACCACGGGAGCTTTCCGGACTTCGAGACGTCGGCCGAGCGAACGAGACGCCAGCTCTCGGCGGCTCGAAGCAGGTCGTCCGTGTGCTCCTTTGCGACCAGCTCGGTGAAGTAGCCGTTCATAGGTTGATGATGCGACTGGACGCCATGCGCCGGAAGTGGCAGACTTGCCTATGTGCGGAGGAAAACTGCCAAACCTCACACCGTGGCGGTGGTCGTCTCGGACGGGCTATCGCCGTTTGAGTTCGCCGTTGCCTGCGAGGTCTTCGGCTTCGACCGCTCCGACATCGCGTCCCCCTGGTACCGCTTCGTCGTGTGCTCGCCGAACGGATCGGCGGTCAGCACCGACATGGGTTTCTCCATCGGATCCCTGCGCGGGCTCGGCGCCATCTCTTCAGCGGACACGGTCATCGTGGCCCCGGAGCACAAGGCTCCGGAGGCGTACTCCGAGCAGCTACTAGACGCTCTTAGGAGGGCGCACAGGCGCGGGGCTCGGCTCGTGTCGCTGTGCACGGGGGCTTTCGTGCTCGCTGCCGCCGGCTTGCTCGACGGCCGGCGTGCCACGACGCACTGGAGGCATTGCCAGGAGTTCGCTCAGAGGTTCCCCCAGGTCACGCTCGATCCTGCGGTGCTGTACGTAGACGAGGGCGACATCCTTACCTCGGCAGGTTCAGCGGCCTCGATCGACCTGTGCCTGTACCTGGTCCGCCAGGACTACGGCGCCGAGGTCGCCAATGCGCTTGCGAGAAGGATGGTCGTCCCCCCCCACCGAGACGGTGGCCAGTCGCAGTTCGTCGAAGTCCCCCTCGGGGTTGTCGATCCTGCGAACCTGTTCGCAGAGACCCTGGTCTGGCTCCAAGGTCACCTCGACGAACCACTGACGGTCGCCGACCTGGCCGAACGCTCGGCCATGAGCCCTCGTACGTTCGCCCGCCAATTCCGCAAGACGACCGGCACCACCCCCTACCGTTGGCTACTCGACCAACGGGTCCTGCTCGCCCAGCGACTTCTAGAGACGACAGATCTGTCCATCGACCTCGTCGCCAGCAAGTGCGGAATGGGAGACGCCGCCAACCTGCGCGACCACTTCCGCCGAGTCGTCGGGACGTCTCCCAACAACTACCGTCGGACGTTCCGCCAGTTTGCGTCTTGACCTTCGACTCGAGGACCTTCCATGGCTGAGACCGGCGTCTACGACAAAGCGCTCCTCCACCTCCAGGAGGAGCTCGTGAAGATGCAGCAATGGGTCCGTGACGAGAACCAGCGGGTCGTCGTCGTGATCGAGGGACGCGACGCCGCAGGCAAGGGAGGCGTCATCAAGCGCATCACGGAGTACCTCAACCCTCGCTGGTGCCGCGTCGCAGCGTTGCCCGTGCCCAGCGACCGGGAGAAGACCGAGTGGTACTTCCAGCGCTACATTGCGCACCTTCCGGCAGGGGGCGAGATCGTCCTGTTCGACCGCAGTTGGTACAACCGCGCCGGGGTCGAGAGGGTCATGGGCCTTTGCACCGACGAGGAGTACCACCGCTTCCTCCGGCAATGCCCCGCCTTTGAGCGAATGCTCATCGACGACGGGATCGTGCTGGTCAAGTACTGGTTCTCCGTGAGCGACGACGAGCAGGAACGACGGTTCAAGGAGCGGCTCAACGATCCCCTCAAGCGATGGAAGTTGAGCGAGATGGACATCGAAGGCCGCAACCGGTGGGTGGAGTACTCGAAGGCCAAGGACGAGATGTTCGCCCACTGCGACCTCCCTGACTCACCCTGGTACGAGGTCGAAGGAGACGACAAGAAGCGCGCTCGGCTGAATTGCATTGCCCACTTCCTGTCCATCATCCCCTACCAGGAGCGCGAGCTCCCGAAGGTGAAGCTGCCTCCGCGCCCCCCGATGGGCGACTACGTAAGACCGCCTCTAGCGCGCTACCACAAGGTCCCCGACTACGCCGCGACGATCTCCTGAGGCAACGATGGTGGGAACGTGGCGGGACCGCTACAACGACACGAGCCATCCAATGAGGTCGGCGTAGCGCATCAGGTGCTTGTCCCCCACGAACCCGTCGAGGACGTGGCGGCGCGCCCCTGCGCCTAGCTCGGCGATCTCGCTTGGACTGGAGAGAAGGGACGCCAGCGTGCCGCCGAAAGCGACGAGGTCCGTCGGGTCCTCCAGGAGCACACCCGTGCCGGGAGCGATCTGCTGCGGGATCCCCCCGACGCTCGAAGCCACGACAGCCTTCGCCTTCCACATACCTTCGGCAACTGTCAGCCCGAAACCCTCCGCCAGGCTCTTCTGCACGATCACTGTCGAGTGACGCTGGATGGCGTTCACCATCGCGGCGTTCTCGTCGATGTCGTCCATCGGCAAGGTCACGAGGCTGATCGAGGCCCGCACGTATGCCGGCAGGGATCTCCAGGCCGACACGCACTCCGCAAACACATCGGCTCCTTCGGGGTCATCGGCCACTTCGTCCACCGATGGCCCGACCAGCAGGAGTTGCGCATCGACTCGCCCCGCGACAACCGAGGCGAACCCACTCATCACCCCCGCCATGTCCTTCAACCTGTCCCATCGCGACACCTGCGTTACCAACGGGACGTCGGGCACGAGTGGCGAGGCACCCGCCGACAAAATCGATGCTCCCCGTTCCACGAACCCTGCGGTGCCATCGAGCCGCGTGAAAGCACCGAGGGTGCCATCCTCGGTCGCGTCGAGCAAGCCCAGCCGTCGAAGGACACGCTCTACGTCGTTTCGCGCGATCTCTTGGTTCTTGGGCGAGAACGGGTCGATCGACGGAGGAATCACCCACACTCTCGACTCCTCCATCCACGGGGGCACGTACTCGGGCACCGAAAAGACGAAGGCTTCGCAGGCAGCCAGATGATCCCGTAGGAAGGACCAGGCCTGATCGGTCCATTCGTTGCTCGTCTCACGGCCGACGTGGCACCGCCAGATCACCCGGGCGCGGGCGCCGGCAAGCGGCGCCACCATCCCCACCGTCTGCGGATCGTGCAGGAGAACCACGTCGCCCGGGCGGGCGTAGCCGGCGACGCTGAGCGCGTTGGCAGCCGTGACGTCGGCGTAGTGCGCGGACTCGCGGATTCCTAGCTCGCCATCGTCGCCTGCGATCCCGTGGAGGCGATTGTGGATCCTCTTCGTGATCTTGAAGAAGTCGGGGTCCCCGCTCATCACCAGCCAGCGGATGTCGATGCCGGCGTCGAGGCTGTAGCCGACCAACACCTGGAGCATCTCTGCGACGCCTCCCCCCGCCGCCGTCGAGCTGACGTTCCAGATCGTCCTTCCGCCGAGCCCGCGGCCGGCTCTGTCCGCCGCCGCCCGAAGCTCGGCATATCGCTCAGGCCCGATAAGCGTCTCGAGCGTGCTCAGCGGACGCGGGGGCACCGAGATCTCCCGGACGGAATGCTCGGGGTGCTCTCGGATAGGCAAGGCCAAGATCCTCCCAGACAGTGCCAGGAAATGCGGGCGTAGTGTTGGGTCCCATGTTGGGCGCCTCCGCGGCTTCAGGGCCCGATCGCCGCGGCAGAGTTGCGCGCGATCGCGCCGTGCAGGGCTGATGGCGGCGCCGCGCCGGATCCTCGTGGGAGTCGACGGTTCGGCTCACTCCCAGAACGCGCTCGAGTGGGCCGCCGGGCTCGCCGGTGCGACGAAGGGCGAGGTCTTGGTTGTGCACGCCCTGGGGCTGCTGACCCACCTCGGCTCGCCGCCAGTCACGGCGCCCGCTCAGGGCCACCGCCAAGAGGTGCAGGCACTGCTCGAGGGCGAGTGGTGCAAATCACTGCGCACGTCCGGCGTGCCGTACCGTTGCCTCTTGGTCGACGGGAATCCGACAGAGGCGTTGATGGTCTGTGCGGACGCCGAGGGGGCGGACCTCGTCGTGGTGGGCCCGCGTGGCACGGGCGGGCTCCCCGGGCTGCAGCTCGGCAGCACGAGCCACCAGCTCGTGCAACTCTCGAAGCGACCTGTGGCGGTGGTTCCGGGCAACTAACCACGGCACCCGAGGGACCGACGACTAGCGACGGGCGACGTACTCCCCGACCGGGTCAGCCCACCTGGCGGTCCCGCTCCCCCCAGTAGCGCTTCCGCAGCTCGCGCTTCAAGGGCTTGAACGCGCCCGACAAGGGCAGGGGTCCGTCGTGGAACTCCACCGATTTCGGCACTTTGAATCCCGCAAGGAACCTCCGCGCGTGCTCGATCAGCTCCTCGCCCGATGCCCCCATGTCCTGCTTCAGGACGACGACGGCGTGGACGACCTCCCCCCAGGAGTCGCTCGGGATCCCGATCACGGCGACCTCCGCCACTGCCGGGTGGGTGGCGATGGCATTCTCGACCTCGGTGGAGTACACGTTCTCCCCGCCAGTGACGATCATGTCCTTCACGCGGTCGGTCAGGTGCAACACGCCGTCTTCGTCCAAGAACCCGACGTCGCCGGTCCTGTACCACCCGTCGCGCATGACGGCCTCGGTCTCGTCGGGCTTGTTCCAGTACTCGCGCATGAGGTTCCCACCACGGGCGCACACCTCGCCCGCCTCCCCTGGTGGGACTTCGTTGCCCAGCGAGTCCGTGATGCGCAGCTGCACGCCGATGACTGGTCTTCCGGCAGCAGACAGCAGCTCACCACCCCGGCGATGCTCCTCGGGACCCAGGAACGTGAGCACGGAGGCAGCCTCGGTCATCCCGTAGCCCTGGATGAAGTCGATGTCGGGCAACATCTTCAGCCACCGATCGAGAACGGCAGGCGAGATCGGTGCCGCTCCGTAGACGAGCTGGCGAAGCGACCGCAGGCGTCGCGGTGAGAACCCCCGGGTGCTCTCCAGCATCTGCAACATGACTGGGACCACCATCGTGGTGTCGATCGCCTGATCCTCCATCACGTCGACCACGAGCTCCGCATCGAACATCGGCACCGTGACAGACGTTCCACCACTGGCAGGGATGCCCAGCACACCTGCTACGACGGCAGCGTGGAACATCGGCGACTGGAACAGAAAGCGTCGATCCTCTCTGAGCCCGATCTCGAAGAGCACGTGATACACGTTCAGCACTTCCGCGCGCTGTTCGAGCAAGGCTCCCTTCGGAAAGCCGGTCGTGCCCCCCGTGTACATCAAGACGACCGGATCGTCCTCCTCGGGCTCCCGCGCGACGACTGGCTCGCCGGATGCGAGCAGCTCGTCGTACGCGATCGTGTCGCCGTCCCGCACGGTGATGCCGTCTCCTGCTGCTCCGCCGATCACCACCAGCTTGTCGATCTTTGCCCCCTCCTCGTCCCGCGCCTTGTCGAGGAGGGGCGCCAGCACGGGGTCGGTGAAGACGATGGTGGAGCCCGAGTCGTTGAGCACGTAGGCGAGCTCGGCAGGCGTAAAGCGGATGTTCAGGGGGTTGATGATGCCGGCACCAAACATGGCCGCGTGGTACAGCTCGATGAACTCGTGGCAGTTCAAGGCGAGCACAGCGAACCTGTCGCCTTTCTCGACACCGAGCCCTTCGCGCAAGGCGCTGGCCAGCTTCAGGACCCTCTCGACGTGAGCCGCGAGAGTGCCCTCGTAGCGCAGACCTTCGCGTGTGACGTCGACAAACGCCACCTTGTCGCCGAGCCTTTCTGCGCGCGGCAACAAGAACCTCGGGAACACGAGCTCTTTCACGCCTGGCCACCTCCTACCGCGACGGTGGCTGCTGCGGGACCGGATTCCATCATGCCTCCTGGCGGGGCCCGCGGCCCAGGACCAACACTTCCTCGATGCCTTCGTCCAGGCAGGCGGCCAGCTTCGCGCTGTCGGGCACGGCTTGCGTGTCGACGTTGACCCCCACACACGCGCGGCTCGCCGGGGTGACGAGCGAGACGTTCAACGCGGCACCCGACGGAGGGGCAAAGGCATATACGCGTTCCACGCACGAACCCGATAGATACGTCTCGAACGGCGGGCCCGGAACGTTCGTGACGCAGAAGTCGTCCCCTTTCAGCATCGAACCCCAAAGTGCGGACACGAGTGGCGACGGCAGCAGGTTCAGGCCGGCCGCCAGCGCATCGCTGATCGCGAGGCCCGGCGCCTGCTTCCACGCTCCGGCCACCCTTTGCACCTGACGTACGCACTCACGTGGGTCCGGAGACGCAGCGACCACGAAGCGCGCCGGCACGAAACGATTGCCTGTGATCGCATCGCTGCCGCTGCGAACGCTCACCGGCATGAGGACCCTCAGCGAGTCGATGCTCACACCGTGGATCTCGTGATAGCGGCGAAGACCTGTCACGATCCCGGCGACGAACACGTCGTTGACGGTGCCGCCCGTCGCCGTCGCCGCCTGCTTTAGCTCCCGCCACGGCGGATCGAGCACCTCGAATCTCCGGCTCATGCTTCGCCCCACCATCAATGGGGATACCGGCCGACGGGCCGGCGCCAGGAGACGGGCCGCTGACCCTATGGTGGAGACGCCCAGCTCGACCGGACGCGAGGGGTGCAGAGCAGTACGAGCCATGTCGTCGAGGAAGTCGAGAAGGCGGCGCGGAGCCGACGGATCTGGTGACACATCGGAGCCCGCCCTGGTGGCGAGATCCGCAAAGCGCCAGGTGGGCCCCCGGGCGCGGCCGTCAGCGTCGGACGGCTCTTCGGGCACGTGCCGAGCCGCCCCAGAAAGGGCTGACGGTCCCCGAGGCCCTGACCCGCCGCGCGCCGGACGCCGGTGGCGGTCGAGCAGGTGGAGCAGCACGGCTATCCCACCGACCCCATCCACGAGCGCATGGTGCAGCTTGACCACGTAGGCGGCACGCCCGTCCTCGAGACCCTCGACGACGGCGGCCTCCCACAACGGCAGTTGCGGGTCGAACCCCGTGGTCGCCATCACCTGCGCCAGGTCGAGCACTGACCTGAACGTCGCGGGCGGGGGTATCACGATCCGTCGCAGGTGGAGATCGAGGTTGAAGCTCCCATCCTCGATGAACCTGGGACTACCAAGTCCGAGGGGACGCTCGACGACCCGCGACCGCAGCCTGGGGACGACCCCGGTCAGCGCCAGGTGGCGCGCCTGGAGGTCCCCGAAGCGCGGGGCGCGGTCCAGTGCCATGACCGCGACGACCGTCGGGCGAAGGAACGGGTCCCGGCCGATCGTCCACAGAAGGGCGTCGGCGTCGCTCATCGTCCCCGTTACACGTCCGCTCATGTGCAAAACCCCTTCAATCGATGATGCTTCGGGCCCGGGCGCGTGAGTAGAGCCGGACGACTCTTAGGGATGGCCCCCGAGTATGAATGCCCTGGAACGGCCCGCCGGCGCGGCTGGTTGCCGCGGTTCAGCGACTCGCGGCGGTGGCCCCGGGCAGGCGGCGGGGCGGGGGGTGGCCGTCCATCCACTCGAGCGGCACGAGCAGCTTGGGCACCTCTATTCCTCGCGCGAAGAGAGACCGGATGACCGCTGCATGTCCTTCCCTCGAGTCGCGACGCCAGAACAGCACCACCAGGTCCGCTTCACCCGCGTGCTCGTGCAGCTGCTCGGCAGGCTGTCCGCCGACAACGCTCATCGCCTCGGGCGAGGCCCCGTGCCGGCGGCGCAGCTCGTCGAGCCATGCCGCCGCGTGGTGCCCGGGTCCGTCCCACATCCGCGGCGTGTTGTCGGCGGTCATGACGTGGAGCATCCGGAGATGGACGCCGGCTCGCGTGAACCGCCGGTGGAGCGACCTGGTGGCGGCCGCGACCTCCTCGGACGCGTCGGACGAGACAAGCACGCGGCGCATGCGGGCACGCAACGCTCCACGCTTCCTCGCCCCGCCCGGTGCTCCAGCGTGACCGCCCCCCACAGGGAGCACGAGCAGCGGCCCCGCCGCCGACGACGCCCTCGCGAGCAGCCTTCCCATGGCCGTCTCGCCGCCCTCCTCTCGATCGAACAGCTCCGGTGCCGGCACCAGGTCGAGCGCTCCTGCGACGTCGGCCACGAGGAGCTCGAAGTCCTCCAGAGCCTCGGCGTCCGCCGCGACCACGATCAAGCGACGGGCAGCCACCACGTCATCGGTAGTCATCGCTGTACCCCCTCCCCTCGGCCGCGCGAACCGGAGGAGGATGCTCCACGCTCTATCCAGGCCCCCGGCGGTCTCACCACCACCGTCTCGCCGGCGCTCAACTCGATCTTCAACGGCACGGTGCAGGCCACGTGAACCGCGTCGGTGCGGCAGCTCAGCAAGACCCGGCGCCCGTGCCAGCGCAACTTGAGGCGCAGCTCACGCCAATGGGGCGGGAGGTGCGGGTCGATCACGAACACATCGGCGCCGGGGCCGCTCACGCGAACACCGGCGAAGCCGAAGACGATCGCCTGCCACAGCCCGCCGAGCGCCGCCAAGTGGAGGCCTCCAGCCGTGGTGCCAGTGGTGTCGTCGAGGTCGATGTTCTGTGCGAGCTCCAAGAAGGTGAGCGCCTCGTCCAGACGTCCTGCGCGCGCGAGCACCGAGGCGTGAATCGCAGGGGAGAGCGAGCTGCCATGAGCGGTCCTGAGCAGGTAGAAGTCGAGGTCGCGCTCGAGCGTGCCCGGACGCGGAATATCGGGGATCATGTGATGTGCCATGAGAACGTCCGCTTGCTTGACGATCTGCGATCGCGCCACGCCGTCGTGGCCGAGCAGCAGGTCGGCCGCAACGGGGACACCTCCGAGCTCGCTCACGAAGACGGGCCGCAAGTCGTCGTAGCCGGCGAATTGCACGTGACGACCGACGGCCGCGTCGTAGCCGTCGAACAGCGACTCCGAGAGCTCCCGCCACCGGCCCGCTTCGTCGAGCTGCGGGGACGCTCCGGAGCGCTCTACGAGCTCGGCCGCGCGCGCGAGGTTCCACGCCGCCATTTGGTTCGTGAAGGCGTTGTCGTCCACGTTCTCGTGGTACTCGTCGGGACCGATCACGCTGTCGATGTGAGCGACACCGGCCTCGTCGAGGCGCGCCCGGCTCGCCCAATAGCGCGCCGTCTCGACTAGAAGAGGCCTGCCGGGACCCTCCAAGAAACGCCAGCGGCCCGACCAAGAGGCGAGCTGCCACGCGCCCCACGCGACGTCGGCCGTGATGTGCTCCTCGAGCTCTCCGGTACGGATCGGGACGACCTCACCGTGCTCGTCTGCGCCGCCCCTCGGTGTCACGTCGCGTCCGTCGTGAGCAGATTCCCACGGGAACCTCGCCCCGCGTCGCCCGTGCGCACGCGCCCTCTCCATCGCGGCAGGAACGCGCCGGATGCGGTACTCGAGCATCGCGCGCGCCGACCTCGGATGGGTCGCAGCCATGACCGGGAGCACGAAGACATCGGCATCCCAGAACACATGTCCCGCGTAGGAGGGCCCCGTGAGACCACGCGCCCCGACGGCCGCCTCGGAGCGCTCGGCCACCGAGGACATCAGGTGGAAAAGCGCCAGCCGACACGCCGAGGTGAGCTGCGGGTCCCCGACCACCTCGACGTCCGCCTCGGCCCATCGCGAGGCCCACGCCGCCTTCTGCTCTGCGAACAGCCCGGCCGGGCCCGCTCGCCGGGCCTCCTCCTGGCGTTCGACAGCCCGGGAGCGACTCGGCGCGCGACCGGCCGCGGTGTCGTACGAGCAGATGCGAACGACGCGGCGAGCCCCTCGTCCTGCGGGGGAAGGAGAGTCGACCTCTGTGATCGTGTCGACGACCCGGACCACGCCACCACCAAAGACGGCCCGGTCCTGTGACACCTCGACGCCGGCGGGCACGTCGAGGACCTCGGAGCTGCCGCCGGCGACGAGCACGGTCGTGCCCGGCCGCGCGAGGCACGCCCAGCGCGCCGAGCTCAACGACGCTCCCTCCTCCCCGGACACTCGCCACACGACGCCGGAGCGGAGGTCGAGAAGGCGCAACCCCGCCGGGGGAAGCGTGCTCTCACCGAGGGTGGCCCAGCTGGGGATGGCGAGGAGCGACTCCGAACCATCGTCGTCGGTGTCGTAGACGCCCGCGACGAACACGCCCGGGGATGCGTCGGCGCCGTCCTCCTCCAAGCTCCCTCTGGTCCCGGTGACGCCGTCGGCCACAGTGAGAAGGCTCTCGTAGACCCGGCCCATGCTCGGAAGTCCTTCAGGTACGACCAGCAGCCACGCTGAGCGGACATCGGCCGGCCGCTCGGCCAGCACGTCGGCGACCTCGCTCGTCGCGCCGACGGAGATCTCGACGTCGCGGTCGGGGCAGCTCACCTCCTCCGGCTCGGTCGTCACCGGAGCTGGAAACGCCGCCCGGTCACGACATCGGCCCGGACGGCGAGCAGCTTCTCCCCGGGTTCGGGGACGAGCGGAGCGGGCCCTGGGCGCGCGGCATCGGGATGAGCGGGCACTGCCAGCTCCGTCGCGAGGCCGCGGACCAGCACGCTCCACGCCTTCGCGCCCTCGCGGTCGACCTCGTCCACCTCGAAGGCTACGAGCGCCCCGGCGGCGGCGTGCTCCATGAGCCCTGGACCCAGGCGCACGACGACCTGGCGGTCAACGTAGGCGAAGTTCACCGGATGGACGATCGGCGCCCCGTCTTGCGAGACGGCCAGCCTCCCGATCGAGCCTTTCTTGGCCGCCTCCGCCAGCAGGCGCAGGCACTCGGCCGACGAAAGGACCTCCGACCCGCGTCCGTCGATCCACATAGGGCCAGCGTTGCACTCTCCGACCTTCTCAACTAGGGCCGTTCGTCCAACGAGGACTTGGAACCCGGTCCGCGGAGCCACCAGGCATCGGGAAGCTCTCCCAGGTCGCTCACCACCACGTTCGCGCCAGCCTCGATGAGCGAGCTCGCGGTCGCTCGCCTCGCCACCCCCACCACCAGCCCGAAGCCACCGGCGCTGGCGGCGGCCACGCCGGCGGGCGCGTCCTCCACCACCGCGGCCGCAGCAGCTTTTACGCCGAGCTCGTGGGCGGCATAGAGAAACGTGTCGGGCGCCGGCTTGCCGCGCAGGTTCTGCTCACGCGCCAAGATTCCGTCCACTTCCGCGTCGAAGAGGTCCACGATCCCGGCGGCCTCCAGCACCGCCCGGCAATTCTCGCTCGCCGAAACGACGGCTGTGCGCCGACCGATCGCCCTGAGCTGCTTCACGAGAGCGACTGACGTTTTGAACACGGTGACTCCCCCGTCGGCGAGGAGCTCGAGGACCAACTCGTTCTTCTGGTTGCCGACTCCGCACACTGTCTCGAGCCCGGGTGGGTCGAGGCGGTCCCCCTCGGGGAGCTTGATCCCCCGGGAGGCGAGGAAGTCGCGCACACCGTCGTAGCGAGGTTTGCCGTCGACGTAGAGCTCGTAGTCCGCCACGGGGTCGAAGGGCACGGGTTGAGTACCTAGAGCCGACGCCCTGCGCGCGAGGAATTCGTCGAACGTCTGTCTCCAAGCCGCCACATGCACACGGGCCGTGTCGGTCAGCACCCCGTCGAGGTCGAAGAGCCACGCGTCGAGGTCGCGCGCCTTTAGCGCCTGGGGTGGCACGTCCTCATCGTCCCACCCGAGAGCTGTGCCGTGCTTCTCCGGGGCGTTGAAGCGGACGTAAGGTAGCCGCGCAGGCGAACACCCTCTCGGAAAGGGAAGCAACGTGAACTCTGAAACAGGCAGCCGGCCGAGAATAGTGGTGGGAATCGACGGCTCGGAGCCGTCTCTCGACGCGCTCCGCTGGGCCGCGACGCAGGCCGAGCTCACCGGAGCTCAGCTCGACGTGGTCATGACCTGGGAGTACCCGACCTCCTACGGCTGGGTACCCCCGTACCCCGAAGACTTCGACCCCGAGGCGGACACGAGGAAGGTGCTCGAGGAGACGGTGCGTCGAGTGCTCGGGGAGCAGCCTGCCTTGGAACTACACACCCGTGTGATCGAAGGCCATCCGGCACCGTCGCTCATCGAAGCATCCAGGGGTGCACAGCTGCTCGTCGTCGGGAGCAGGGGCCACGGAGCGTTCGTCGGTATGGTGATCGGCTCGGTCAGCGAGCACTGCGTGTCGCACTCGTCGTGCCCGGTCGTGGTGGTCCGCCACTCCGACGACTCCTCTTAGCCAACCTCGCGCTGTCCCGCGGCGACGCGACTCAGCCGAGCTGGAGCTGGACCTGGACGGAGAGGGCCTCCCGCAGCAGCGCCCAGACGACCGGGTCCATCGCATCGACGAGGACGCTCACGACGTCTCGCAGGGCCACGACACCGACGACCTCGCCCCTGAAGTCGTGGAGCAGAAGGTGTCTGATCTCGTGGCGGAGCATGTCGGCCGCGGCTTGGACCACGGTCGTGTCCTGGTCGACCGAGATCATGTTGGTCACGACTGTGGTGCTCACCGCGTCTTGGGGACCCAGGCCTGCGTTGAGCGCTCGTGTGAGGTCGTGAGTGGTCAGAATCGCCTGGTCGCGGCCGACGAGGAGCAACGAGACGTCGGCCTCGCGCATCGCGTTGGCGGCGGCTTGCAGCGTCGAGTCGGGGGCGATGCGAACCGGAAGATGAGCCAGTGCCCTTACCGGCGAATGAGGCCCTGCGAGCCGATCGACGTGCGGATGCTGCGGCTCGCGGGTCGCGACAGAGCGTCCGATGCGGCGCCCTGACACGAAGTCGATGGTGACCGAGATCAAGTGAGGACGATCACCCCCTGCCCAGGGACGCAGACCCGAACGCCTGGCACCGTCGGTCGCTGCGGGCTCGGTCCTCTCGCGCGCCGGACCCGCAACGAGCACGCTCCAACCGCTCTCCGCGAAGACGTCGACCTGATCCACCTCGAACGCCACAGTCGTGTTGGCGATCGCGGCTCGTAGCTTGATCCCCTCTCCGGTGAAGAACAGGATCTCGTCGCCCGCGACCACGTAGTTGACCGGGAAGACCGCCGGGATGGCCCCGAGCGACACAGCGACTCTACCGACGCGGCCTTGGCCGAGAAGCGATCGACACTCCTGTTCGGAGAGCAGGTCCAAGCCTTCGAGCTTCATGCTCGTCACCTCCCCTGCCGGCGGCACCCGAACTCCACGCTCGGCCCCAGATCATCTTGCGCCTCCGTGGGCGATGCCCACTAGGGCCGAACGGAGGTATCAAGTGGAACGCCGACCCGCTCTCCGTCGCGAAGGTGGGTCACATCGGGTCGCGCGTCGGACGAGCAGGTGCTCGCCAAGTCCCAACGTTCGTCTTGGCGTCGCTCGCGACGCCTTTGCCCCGTGGTCTGCTCGACCCGGGGTTCTATGAGCCTCTGGCGTCACAGGCCACGGCCGGCCCCGGCGCCGGCAAGGCGTTCACTGCCCGAAGCATCCGCGTGGTCCAGGCCTCGAGGCGCCGGCTGGCGTCGGAGGTCAGCCGCTGGCACACCCAGTCCCAGTGGAGCGCCACGGCGTCGCCTGCGGCGAGGTCACCCGCGAAGCCGATGCCGTCCACGCTCCTGCGTACCTGCTCCACGCGTTCGGGCCCCTCGACGACCAGGCGGCCCCGGAGCACGAGGCTCCGGTCGCGAACTGTCACCGTGTCGCCTTCGGCCGACAGGACCGTCCCCCACCGGATGCGGCACCTGTCGAGCACCGTCAGCGGCGCACCCTCCATCCCCGCGCGCAGCAGCCCGAGCCACGGGTAGACCGCGAAGACGTGGAAGTTGTGATGCGCTGCACCACCGAGGAGCGCGGCATGTGCCACAGGGGAGAAGTCCCGCCCGGCACGCCGCTCGAAGCGGTCGTCGAGGTGAGCCACCAGCGTCGCAGGAGGGACGCGTTCGAGAAGTGAGTTCCCGATCCAGTAGGCGTCGACCACGCGCGAGTCGAGTGGGTCCTCGATGCCGCTGCAGCTCGAGATCAGCTGGAGGTAGGGCCAGGCCCCGTCGAAACGCGCCGCCAAAGATGACACGGCCCGGAGGTCCTTCCCTTCGGCCGCCGCTCCCAGGAGAGCGGCCGGGTCTGCCGGCCCGCAGTACCCGAGCGAGTTCGGCGGGTAGGCGAAGCGGGCGAAGGCAAACGGGCCGGCAGGCACTTGCATCGTCCTTCTCACCGGGCCGTCGCAAGCCGCGGCCACACGCGCACGACCGTGGCGCTACCGAGCGCCACCAGCACGAGGCCGACCGTCTCGGACAGGGAGATCGCGTGCCCCGCAGCCAGCTGCAAGAGGGAGGTCACCACTACGCTCGCCACCAGCACCGAGGTCACGTCGAGTGCGCGCGCCCTGCTCAGGGCGACCATCCACGTCCCCACGTATCCCGCCAGGAGCCCTCCCGTCAGAAGCGCCCAGCCCAATTGAGCGGCGTCGAGTCCCGCTAGCGCTCCGAAGTGCCCGGTCGCAGCGACGAAGGCTACGAGCACCACCACTCCTATGCCCATTCGGAGCACGGACAACCTCACTGGTGTCGTCGACTCGAGCAGGCGCTTGGCGACCACGGTCTCGACCGCCCAAAGGACGGTCGCCCCAAGAACGAGCAGCGGGCCCTCGCCGAGCACGAGCCGCCCGATGCCGCCACTGATCGCGACCTGCCCACCAACTAGGAGCACTATCGCGCCGAGGTTCCAGAGCGAGAGCCGCTCACCCAGGAACGGCAGGGCGAGTATCGCCACCCACACCAGCATCGTGTCGTGCAGGAAGGCGGCCGGCTCGGCGGACATTCGCGCCAGCCCCTCGAAGAACAAGACGAATGCGATGCCGCCTCCGACGACCCCCACGTAGGCCCAGCTGAACCAGCGGGCGTAGCTACCGGCGCTGAGCCCGTGGAGCGCCGGCGCTCCCCCGCTACCGGGCCTTCTCGCCCGGTCGTCACGTCGGGCGGACCTGAGAGCGCGAAAGACACCTGCTGCGGCAATCAGGAAGACTGCGGCCACGGCGTTCTTCGCCGTCGTGTACACCGCGGGGTCGCGGATCGAATGGACGCCGTAGCTGTTCACGAATATCGAGACGCCGCTTACGAGCGCCGTCCCTCCTGCGACGACAGCCCCGGGCAATCGCGCACGCTCGGGTGCTCGAGTTGCCTCCACCGAAAGTCGTGGTGATCGTTGAGTCATCTTCGCTCCCGGTCCTCCAGTGCTCTCAGCTCGGACAGTGCTGCCTCCGCTTCAGAGGGGTCGGCAGGGGCGAGCGCGAACCCGCTCTGCGCGACGAGCCAGTCACCCACCTCGGGGGGCGAGCCCTCGTAGGCGAGGAGCGAGACGGTGAGTCGGCGTCCGTCGAGATCGTCGACCTCGACGCGGCCGTCCTCGGCGGGACCCACCACAACGTGCAGCCTGCTCATGCACATGCAAAGGCCTCCTCTATCAGGTGGAGCACGCAAGCGGCCGCCGCGTCCACGGACCCGGCCACCGCAGGGCTCAGCTCCGAGCCGTGCCCGAAGTCATCGCCCTCGACGCCGACGACGACCGCGCGAACCGGGGCGCGGCCGACGGCGAGCGCCAGGCGGAGGGCGCCTGCAAAACCGATCCCGTGCGTGCTCGAGGGGCCTCGCGGCGCGCCGGAGGGCTCGATGCCGGGCATGGTGCCGTCACGGGCGGCCGTCGCCTCGCCTTCGAGCTCCGCAACCTGCGTCGCAAGCTCGATACGCGAGATGGTGCCGGGAGAGAGACCCGACCTGGTGGCGTCCACGACCACCGCGAGGTCGGCACCGTCCCAGTGCCCGAGGAGGTCGAGAGGATCCGTCAGCGGGGCCACGACCACGCAGTCGCGGCAGGCGGTGGCGAGGTCCCCGGCGCTCTGTGCCAAGCGCTCCGAGACGCGCCGGGCCACGACCGGGCCGACCCCGTCGTCACGGCGCCACTCGCTGCCCACTCCCGCCACCACGACTCTCGGTACGGTGCGGTGCGTCACGGACGGCGCTCCACTGTGACGTCCAGGAAATGGGCAGCACAGGAGATGCACGGGTCGTGGTTGCGCACGGCCTGCTCGCACCGTCGGGTCAGCTCCTCCTCGGAGAGCGACAGGGAGCCCTCCACGACACGGCGCAGGTCCGACTCGATCGTGAGCTGGTTCTGGGAGGTGGGGGGCATGATGCGAGCGGAGCGGATGATGCCGTCGGGGTCGAGCTCGTAACGCTGGAGCAGAATGCCGCGCGGAGCCTCCGTGGCGCCGGCGCCCACGCGGCCTGCGGGCGGGACCTCGACTGCCGGGGGGTCTGGGGGCTCGTAGGACTCGGCCAGGCGCAACGCCTCGTCGCAGGCGAACACCAGCTCCACCGCGCGCACCACGATGCTGCGGAACGGGTTGTTGCACACCGGCCCGAGCCCAGCGCCGGCCGCCGCCTCGCGGGCGAGCGCGGGCAGCACACTGGAGTTGAGGGCGTAGCGGGCCAGTGGACCCGTGAGGTACGAGTCGGTGCCCCTAAGCCTCGCATGCAGCGCAGTCGACCGCTCCACCTGCTCCTCCACGGCCAACGACGCGAAACCGGCCGCGTCGGTGTCGAGACCTTCCGAGGAGGCGACCCTCCCGGACTCGATGGGGTACATGTCACCCCTCTGCAAGGCGACGAAGCGGTAATCACCCTCGACGTCGGGGAAGTCGAAGGAGGCCACCCACTGCGTAGTGGCCAGCGCCGCGTCGCGCGCTCTTCGCAGCGGGTCGACCAAAGAGCGGATGGTGGCTTCGTCAGGTGCCCGGTAGAAGCCGCCCACCCGCACGTTCACCGGGTGGACGGCCCGACCACCGACCCTCTCCATCAGGAGGTTGCCGGTGCGTTTCAAGTCGAGACCTCGCTCCACGGCAGCTCGGTCGCGCCGAGCGAGCTCGACGGCGTCCTCGCAGTCAAGGAAGTCCGGGGCATGGAGCAGGTACACGTGCAGCGCGTGACTCTGGATCCATTCCCCGCAGTAGAGCAGCCTGCGCAATGCCTCTATTCTCGGCCCGACCGACACTTCGCAGGCGTCCTCGATGGCGGCGCACGCGCTCATCTGGTACGCGACCGGGCAGATGCCACAGATCCGCGAGGTGATCTCGGGAGCCTCGCTGTGACGCCGCCCCCTCAGCAGCGCCTCGAAGAACCGCGGCGGCTCGAAGATGTCGAGTGCAACCTCCGACACCACGCCGTCACGGACCTCTACGCGCAGCGACCCTTCTCCCTCGACCCGTGCGAGGGGGCCGGCTCGGATCGCGCGGCTACTGCTGTGGTGCGTCATGGGCCATGCTTTCTCTGCGGAACGCAGGCGCATTTGCGTTGAAGGTGCGGAAGAGCCGGGACGCATCCACGGGGAGGAGCCTGTCCGCGAGCAACCGTCGCGACAACGAGGCGGTGTTCGCAGTGTCCGCCGGCCCGAAGCAGCCGAAGCAGCCTCGGTCGACCGCGGGACACAGCGCTCCGCAGCCGGCCCGGGTGACAGGGCCCAGACAGGGGGTGCCGTGGGCGACGAGCACACACACGGTGCCCCGGCCCTTGCACTCCTGGCACACGCTGTGCCCGGGAATGTTGGGCCGGCGCCCCGCGAGGTAGGAGGTGATCACCTCGAGCAGTTGGCGGCGGTCGATCGGACAACCGTGCAGCTCCAGGTCCACCGGAACGTGGTCGGATATGGGCGTCGAGGTCTCGAGGGTGGCTACGTACTCGGGGCGGGCGTACACGGTCGAGACATACTCTCCGCTCGAGGCGAAGTTGCGAAGACCCTGGATTCCGCCGGCCGTGGCGCACGCCCCGATCGTGATCAGGTGGCGCGACAACTCGCGCACGGCCCTGATGCGCTCGAGGTGCTCGGGGGTGCTGATAGACCCCTCCACCAAAGACACGTCGTAGGGACCGGCGACTTCGGCCCGGGTCATCTCGGTGAAGTGCGAAATCCGGACCTCCCCGGACAACGCGAGCAGTTCGTCCTCGCAGTCCAGCAGGCTGAGCTGGCACCCGTCGCACGACGCGAACTTCCACACGGCGAGACTCGGACGTACAGGCTCCGGGAAGGTCATCGCTCGCGCTCGGACAGCAGATGGGACACCACTCCGCCGAAGGTGACGACCGGGCCGTCACGGCAGAGAAGCAACGGTCCCAACTGGCAATGCCCGCACAGGCCGGTCCCGCATTGCATGTTGCGTTCGAGCGACACACGAATCCTGTCGGGGTCGATGCCCTTCTCCAGGAGGCTCCGCGCCGTGAAGCGCATCATCACCTCGGGCCCGCATATGAGAGCGGTGGTCCGCGCAGGGTCCAGCTGCTGCGACGCGACCAGCGTGGTCACCACCCCCACGTGTCCTGCCCAGCTCCGGTCGGCCAGGTCCACCGTCGTCTCGACCTCTGCGCCCGCCTCACGCCAGCGTTCGATGTCTTCGGAGAACACGACCTGGTCCGGCGACCTGGCTCCCACGAGCAGGACCACGCGCGCCCCGCGGCCGCGGCCCGGCTCGTGCGTTCGGCTCCCCGGCCTCCGGGCCGCCGCCGGGCGCGCCATGTTGTCGACCAGGTGCGTCACAGCTCCACGCAGAGGGGCGAGCCCGATCCCGCCTGCCACCACGACCGCGTCCTCGTCCACGAGCTCCTCGACTCCCCAGTCGGTCCCGAAGGGCCCCCGCACACCAACGGCGGTCCCGACGGCGGCCCTGCAAAGGGCATGGGTCACCGCTCCGACGTCGCGCACGGTGTGCTCGATCGGGCCCTGCACGCCCGGGGCGCTGCTGATCGATATGGCCACCTCTCCCACTCCGAACGCGGTGAGCATGTTGAACTGCCCCGCCCGAAAGCTGAAGCCCGGGTCCTCGACGGGCTCGAGGAAGAGGGTGACGACGTCCTCAGTCTCTCTCCGCCTGTCCACGACCCGGTAGACGTGGGGCACCAACGGGCCCGGGCCTTGGAGCACCGGCTCGGCGAACGACGTCTTCACCTGGCGAGGGTCTCTCTGCCCCGGGGCCCACGATCATCACCTTCGCGCGACCCTTCGCCGTAGAGATCGAGGAGCCTCACACGGGCAGCCTGGAGCCTGTCGAGGATGACCGACGCAAGGCGCTTCATGAGCTCGTAACCGAAGGCGGGGTCTGCCTCTGCCTTCGCGCGCAGACACGCCGCGTCCACAGACAGGGCGCCGACGGGCTCGGTCGCCCGGGCGTCGAACTGCCACGAGTACGGAGGGAAGAGCCAAGACCATCCGACCACCTGCCCGGGTCCGAGCGTCTCGATGACGAGCGCACCGTGACCGGGGCGACGCACCTCGAGTGCCACCCGGCCGCGCCGCAACATGTACAACGTGTCGGCCTCATCGCCTTCCGACAGCAACAGGTCGCCGGCGCCTATCGCGACGTTCCGGGCGCAGCCGGCGACGAGCGCCGCCACGTCCCCGGGGAGTCCGGCCAGCAAGGGGTGCTCGGCGACCAGGTCCGCGATGCTCTCAGGCACTGGTGGCTCTTTCGCCGTCAGCCGCCCGTATGGCCGCGCACTCCTCGGTGATGTCGATGCCCACGGGGCACCACGTGATGCAACGCCCGCATCCCACGCACCCCGAGACGCCGAACTGGTCCCACCAGGTTGAGAGCTTGTGAGTCATCCACTGCCGATAGCGAGAGCGCGTCGTCTCGCGCACCGGGCCCCCGTGGAGATAGGAGTGCGCGAGGTCGAAGCACGACGCCCAGGTGCGTTCACGCTCGACACCTCCACCCACGTCGGTGGTATCCCGGACCGTGGCGCAGAAGCACGTCGGGCACACGAGTGTGCAGTTGCCGCACGCGAGGCATCGAGATGCCACATCGTCCCATCGCCAATGCTCGAGGTTCCGCGCTAGAAGTCCCGGAAGGTCGTCGGTGTCGAGGTGCCTGCCCATGTGCGAAGCCGCGTCCTCCAACATTGCCGCTCTGGCCTCGAGGTCGCCGGCATCGGCAGGGGGGGCGGAGAGCTCGTCGAGCAACTCCGCACCCTTGTCGGATCCCGCCCTTACGAGGAAGCGGTGCCCGTGTTCGTCCAGGAGCTCGCTGAGAGCGAGGTCGAAGCCTTCTCCCGCGGCGGGACCCGTGCCCATGGACGTGCAGAAGCAGGTCCCCGAGGGGGTCCCGCACTCGGCCACCAGAACGAAGCCGGCGCGCCTTCGACTGTAGAGGGGGTCTCCTCCGGCGGCCCCGCCGAGGACCTTGTCGAGCACCCCGAGCGCTGCGAGCTCGCACGGCCGGGCGCCCACGAGGGCTGTGGGCGGTGTGCGGTCCACGGTCTCCTCGAGTCGGACGCTGCCCTCGGTGACGGTCGCTCTCCAGACCACCGAGCGCGACGGGAACACATCTGCCTTGATCGAATCCTGCCCCACGGCCCACGCGAAGAGCGCCGGATCGTCGCCGTGCTCGAGCCGGTACGTGCCCGGCGCCTGGGTGTCGTGCCACCCTTCGGGCAGGTCGTCGGTGCCATGCACCTCACCGATGGAGATCGCCTGGTCGCGGACCACCGGCCCGAGGACGCGATACCCGCGCCCGGCGAGAGACGAGATGAGCTGATCGAGTCCGTGGCGGTCGATCACGACTGCTTCGCCGATGGGCATCTCCCCGAGGCTACGGCGGGCCGAGGTGGGAGAAAAGGGCCTAATCGCCATCACCCTGATCGTGGCAAGTCCCGCGCCTTGATCAATGCGATTCCCGCAGCATCCGGCCATCGCGCGACAGCACCCGCCTCTCGATCGGAAGGCGGGCGCTGCCCTCGGTTGTTCGCGCCTCCGAGGAGTGGAGCGGGACTCTCGGTAGGGCTTCGAGATGCCCGGTCTTCGCGACTGGACCCGGCACGCCGAGTCGATCGTCGCCTGTCGTTCCCGAGGTCAGCCCGACTCGGGCGAGATCGACTCACCCGATGGCCCGGCCCCACAGAGGCGCTCTGTACAGGTCCGGTCTACCAGATGCCTCACCTCCTCACTTCTCGCGGCGTCGATCGCGACCGAAGCTTCTGTGCGCGATCTCCAACGCCGCTCTTGCAGAGTCCGGGACGACGAAGGAGAGGGACAAGGCACAGGCCTCGCGAGACGAGCAGTACAGCTCCGACTCGACATCGTCGAAGTCCTCGTACCCGCCCGTGTCGTATGCACCTGGGCCGATCGCCGGTTGGAGCATTTCGAGCTCCTCTCCGTTGTCGAAGACTCTGCTATCGGTGTACTCCCCGAGGGGACCCTCGGATAGAGCCGAAAGCCTCTGAGGGCGCTACTCCCGCCCGCTCCCATAGCCTGACCCCCCTGACCCCCGTCGCCGGTGGCGGAGACCGGTCGCCCTTGATGGGAAGCTGTGACAGCCAAGGGTCAGCGGCAGGTCTGCGACAGGAGGGCAGGACCATGGCGATGAACTGCAAGCCGGTCCCGACACTCGACGAGCGCATCAACGACATCCGGTGCCGCACAGCCGAGATCGTGAACCAGGACATCCTCCCCGACGAGCACCGGCTCTGGGCGGCTCGTCAGGAGGGTGAGTCGATGGAGCACCGTCGGGAAGTGCTCGAGCTGCGAGCCGCGATCAAGGAGAAGGTGAAGAAGGCGGGGCTCTGGGCTCCTCATCTCCCGAAGGAGTACGGGGGGATGGGCCTCGATTTCCTCGCACACGCCTACATGAACGAGGTCCTCGCTTACGCGGTCGGTGCCGCATCTCTCTTCGGAGTGGTGGCACCCAACTCGGGCAACCAGTCGATCCTGGCGAAGTACGGCACCGAGGAGCAGAAGAGGAAGTGGCTCCTCCCGCTCATCGACGGGACGATGGAGTCGGGGTTCTCTATGACCGAGCCGCAGAACCCGGGCTCGGACCCCCGATCCCTCACGACCACCGCCGTGGAGGACGGAGACGATTGGGTCATCAACGGTCACAAGTGGTTTACCTCGAACGGCATCGCGGCCGATTTCTTCATCGTCATGTGCCGGGTCGTGGCGCCGGGCGCGTCGCCGGCGCCGGGCGACCCGATGGTCCAGATCATCGTGCCCACGAACCAAACCGGGGTGAACATCGTGCGCGGCATCGGGATCTGGGGCAGCAAGGCGTCCGATCACTGCGAGGTGAAGTACGAGAACGTCCGAGTTCCCAGGTCCAACGCCCTTGGTCACGTGGGTCAGGGCCACCAGGCAGCGCAGGACCGCCTGGGCGCGGGCCGCATCTACCACTGCATGAACTCGATCGGCCAGATGTGGCGTGCGTTCGATCTCATGGTCCAGCGGACCCGCAGCCGCCGGGTGCACGGCGGGCTGCTCGAGGACAAGCAGTTCGTCCAGGGCTTCATCGCGGACAGCTACATCGACATCCAGGCGGCGCGACTCATGACCCTGCACGCTGCAGAGAAGATCGACCAGGGCCTGCAAGGCGCGCGGACCGACATCTCCGCGATCAAGGTCTTCGTGCCGGCCGCCTACACGCGTGTCGTGGACAGGGCCATCCAGGTATGGGGGGCGGCCGGCATCACGAGCGACCTGCCGCTGGCGGCGATGTACCTCGGTGCTCGCACCCTGCGCTTGGCGGACGGGCCCGACGAAGTCCACAGGATCCTCATCGCGAAGCACGTTCTCGGTCAGTATGCGAAGGGCGAGGGCTGGGACTTCGGCAATTGATTAGAGGTCCAGCGGATCAGCCGGCGACCGCGCAGCCATCGACGCCTGCGCACACCCCGTCCAGGAACGCGCGAACGGTCGACTCGGCGAGACGGTGCAGCAGCACCTCGTCTGCGTGGATTCCCCAGGATCCGGCAGGAGGCTCGTACCGCCCGCGCAGCGCCACCATGGTCTGGCCAAGACCGAAGGGCGCGACCTCGATGTCGGCATCGAGTCGTGGGAACAGCGAGCTCTGACCCGCCGCCTCCCACGTGAACGCCACGAGGAGCGCGTTCTCCACGTCCCGCACCGGGCCCGCGTGGACTTCGACCGTCTTGGCGAGCGCAGCTGGCCATCCTCGGGGGGCCACCTTGATCCTGAGGCGCTCTCCCTCCGTGCGGGCCGGGCCGAGTCCTGCCTCGAGAAGCGAATCGATCCCACTGGCGAACCGCGCGGCAACCTCGTCGTAGGGCCGGTCCACGATCTTGAAGTCCTGGACGAACACCACGGTCACCACCTCCACACCAGCCGGAACCTCTGTCCCAGCATGGAGGCGGCGAGACACCGCACATAGTGCCGTTCGGACTGTTAGAAAACGCCGACGCTGGGCCGGCTACTGGTCGCGACGGCCCGATTGGGCCCTTCGCTCGGCCAGTCGAGCGGCGTATGCCGCCGCCTCTGACCGCCGGCCCATGCCCAGCTTGCCGAGCAGGTTGGAGACGTAGTTCTTCACGGTCTTCTCCGACAGGAAGAGCTCGGCCCCGATCTCTCGATTGGTCTTACCGGCCGTGATCATGTCGAGGATCTCGTGCTCGCGGGGGGTCAGGCGCTCCATGCCCTCCTCCTCCGCCCGGGCACTGCGCAGCTCCTCCAGCACCCTCCGCGCCGTCTCACGGTCGATCAAGGAGTGGCCCGAGGCCGCTGTCCTTACCGCAGCCACCAGCTCCTGTCCCTGTATCTGCTTGAGCACGTAACCGCTCGCCCCGGCGACGATCGCCTGAGCGAGCGCTTCGTCGTCCGCGTAAGAGGTGAGGATCAAGCACTTCACCTCAGGATGGCGCGAGCGGATCTCCCGGCAGACGTCTATCCCGTCGCCGTCGGGGAGCCGCACGTCGAGCACCGCCACGTCGGGATGCGCCTCGGGGATGGCGGCAAGGGCCTCGGCCGCGGTGGCCGACTCCGCGACGACCTCGATCGAGTCGTCGGCCTCTAGTACGCGCTTGACCCCCTCGCGCACGACCTGATGGTCGTCGAGCAAGAACACCCGCACCGTCACGGTGCCAGTCTGCCCCAGACGCACGCCCGGACGATTCCCCGGACAACGCGCCGTGTCGATGCCAAGATGCCATCGTGCCGTACCACTCCATCAGGGAGCCCGAGCAGCTCCAAGCCCTGCTGGACGCCGTCTTCGTGATCGAGGCGGAGCTCGAGCTCCCAGGGATCCTTCGCCGTATCGTCGAAGCCGCCTGCAAGCTCACCGGGGCCCGCTACGGAGCGCTCGGAGTGCTCGACGTGTCGGGAAAGGCGCTCTCGGAGTTCGTGCACGTGGGAATCGACGAGGCCACCGTGGACGAGATCGGGCATCTGCCCGAGGGGGCAGGGATCCTCGGACTCCTCATCGTCGAACCGCAGCCCATCCGGCTGAAGGACCTCTCCGAGCACCCGGACTCGGTCGGCTTCCCACCTCATCACCCCCCCATGCGATCCTTCCTCGGCGTACCGGTGAGGGTGCGGGGCGAGGTCTACGGCAATCTCTACCTCACCGAGAAGCAGGGCGCGGAGGACTTCTCCGACGGTGACCAGGACGTGATCGTCGCACTCGCGGCGGCGGCGGGCATAGCGGTGGACAACGCCAGGCTCCACGCGCGAGTCGGCGAGCTCACGATGGCGGCCGACCGCGAGCGCATCGCCCGCGAGCTCCATGACACGGTGATCCAACGGTTGTTCTCGACCGGCCTCTCCCTGCAGTCGGTGTTGCCGACCGTCGAGGACCTCGACCTGCGCTCGAGGATCCAGGAGGCCGTCACCTCCCTCGACGACACCATCCGTCAGGTTCGCACGACCATCTTCGCCCTCGAGCCCCCGCCCGCGGCCAGGAAGGGCGTACGAGCTCGGGTGCTGGACATCTGCGCGGAAGCAGCTCGCACTCTCGGCTTCGAACCGGAGGTCAGGTTCTCTGGGGCGATCGACCGTGGAGTCCGCTCTCCCTTGGCCACAGAACTGCTCAGCGTGCTTCGCGAGGCGCTGTCCAACGTGGCTCGCCACGCCTCGGCACATCGTGCCGAAGTAGAGGTTTCTGTGGACGGCGCCCTCGCGCTGCGAGTGGTCGACGACGGCAGGGGCGTAGCAGATACCTCCGCAGCTAGCGGGGGGCGCGGCATGTCGAACATGGCCGAGAGAGCCGAATTGCTCGGTGGCACCTTCTCGGTCTCGAACCGCCCGGGAGGCGGGACCGAGGTCTCTTGGATCGTGCCACTCCCCGCCGAGGGCTGAGGTCTTTGCTGCGTGTAGCCGGATCTCCGAGAGGGACTCCGCGTGTCGACTCGCCCGGTAGACACGGGCGGCCGGTCGACCTCAGGAGAGCCGGCGAGCCTCGAGATCGACTTCGGCGCCGACCACCTGCACCCGAAAGCGTGCGTCGACCACGACCGCTCCCTGAGGGCTCGCTATGACAGGGTTGCAGTCGGCCTCCGCCAGCTCCGGCAGATCCTCAGCGAGCCGTCCGAGGCGCACGAGCAGGTCTACGAGCGCGTCGAGGTCCACGGGCTGGCTGCCCCGAAAGCCGGTCAGCAGAGGCGAGCCTCTGAGTGAGAGCACGAGCTCCCTCGCGTCGAGCTCGGTCAGCGGCGCCAGGCGAGTGGCATGGTCGCCGAGCAGCTCGACAGTCGTACCGCCGAGCCCGAAGAGCACGAGCGGTCCGAACGCTCGGTTTCGCACGAATCCGGCGATCGTCTCGACGCCTGAGGGGGCCATCTTCTGGACCACCGCGCCTCCCATCCGCTCGCCGAGCGTCCGCCTCATCCGCCCGTAGGCCTCCCCCACGGCTCCGGGGGACTCGAGCGCAAGTTCGACCCCCCCGAGATCGCTCTTGTGCACTATGTCAGCGCCCGTCACCTTCAAGGCGACGGGGAAGCCGACCGCCTGGGCCGCCTGCGCCGCCTCATCCGAGCTGCTGACCGCGACGGTCTGCGCGCACGGGATGCCGTAGGACCCGAGGAGCTGCATGGCGCGCTCTGCGGTGACCCATCCACTCGCCTCGCGCTGCGACGCCGATCCGTCCGCGGCCTCTGCATCGGGCACTGGCTCGAGCACCCTGCGGGCGGCGTTGGCGTCGAGGCGGTCGAGCACCGGCTCGGCACCGGTGGGGCGCGCCAGCCATCGGGAGTACGCGACCGCCCGGGAGAGGGCCCTCGCCGCGGTCTCTGGATACGTGAAGCACGGGACAGTGACGCCGTCCTCGCGCAGCGCCCTGGGCCCCGCCTCCGCCCCCAAGAAACAGGCGAGCACGGGCTTGGCACCCTCACGATGGGCGGCCATCCGCACGGCGGACACCACCGCGGCTGCCACGTCGTCGGCACGCGTAACGAGGGGCGGGGTGAAGATGACGACCAGGGCGTCGACCTCGTCGCCCCCGAGCAGCGTCTCGAGCGTTCGCCCGTAGGTGTCGGCCGTGGCCGAGGCGATCATGTCGACGGGATTGCCCAGACCGGCGCCGTGCTCCGTGAAGACGCCGATCGCCTTCTGGGTGGCCGGTGTCAGCTCCGGGACCTCCAGGCCGTGGCCCACGCAGGCGTCGGCAGCGAGCACCCCCGGGCCGCCCGCGTTGGTGAGGATCCCCACCCGGCCCCCACGCGGCAGCGGGCAGGCTGCCAGCACCTCGGCGACGTCGAACAACTCCTCGATGGTGTCGACGCGGACCACCCCCGTCCTTTCGAAAAGAGCGTCCACCGCCTCCTCAGGACTAGCCAGCGCGGCCGTGTGGGAAGCGGCGCCTCGCGTACCGGCCACGCTGCGCCCGCTCTTGACGGCGACGATCGGCTTGGACCGGCTGAGGCGCTCGGCGATGCGGCTGAACTTGCGAGGGTTGCCGAAAGACTCGAGGTACATGAGCACGACCTTGGTGGCGTCGTCGTGCTCCCACCAACGAAGCAGGTCGTTGCCGCTGATGTCCGCCTTGTTGCCCGTGGAGACGAAAGCGGAGACCCCGAGACCGCGTGCCGATATCTCGCGGAGCAGCGCGATACCTAACCCGCCTGATTGTGAGACGAAGCCGAGCGAGCCCGGCAACGGAGCGTCGGGAGCGAAGGTGGCGTTCATGGACACCTCCGGGTCGGTGTTCACGACTCCGAAGCAATTCGGGCCGACCAGGCGCATGCCGTAGGAGTGGGCCAGTCGCGTGATCTGGCGTTGCTGGGCAGCGCCGTCCGGTCCTGTCTCCGCGAAGCCGGCCGAAATGACGACCAGAGCGCCCACGCCCTTCCTCCCGCACTCCTCCACCACCCCCTCCACCTTCGCAGCGGGCACGGCGACCAGGCCGAGGTCCACAGGTCCCGGGATCGCCTCGACGTTGGGCCAGCACGGCACGCTCGCGACGTGCGGCGCCGAAGGATTCACGGGATAGACGGGTCCCTCGAACCCTCCCATGAGCAGGTTGCGAAGCAGCTGGTGCCCGATGGTCCCCGCCGCGCGCGACGCCCCGATCACGGCAATGGACCTCGGCCTGAGCATCCTCTTCATGGAGCTCACGACGGCTGTGCGATCCCGCTCCTCGGCCGCCGCCAGGGCCGCAGCGCTCGGCGAGATGTCGAGCACGACCGTCACAACCCCTGAGGAACGTTCGTACTGCCGGGCAAAGCCTGCGTTGCGCAGGACCTCGAGCATCGGATGGTTCTCCGAGAGAGTCTCGGCCACGAATCGTCTTATGCCGTACCGGCGTGCGGCCTCTACGAGATGCTCCAAGAGGACGGTGCCTATGCCCTTTCCCTGGAACTCGTCGGCCACGACGAAGGCGACCTCTGCCTCGTCGCGGCCGGGGCTGCGGTCGTAGCGGGCGACAGCGATGATCCGCGGCCCTCGCTCTGCCACCAAGGCCACTCGGTCCGCAGCATCGACGTTGGTGAAGTGCTGCACCTCTCGTTCACTGAGGACCGGGTGCGGACCGAAGAAACGAAAGACGACAGTGCGCTGCGACAACCCCCCGTGGAACTCGACCAGGGCCTGCGCGTCACCCGGGAGGATGTCTCGCACGTGAGCGGTGCTGCCGTCCGAGAGCAGCACGTCGAAGTCGCGCGCCGCCGTCCCTGAAGGTGCCGGGGCGCCGACGCTCACGGTCGCGGCACCGGACTCGGGTCCTCCTCGCGCACGGCTGTACCTAACGGCGGATGCGGCGACCGGAGAAGGCGGGCGACGAGATGGCCACCCAGTGCTCCTTCGCCCCACCCGCCCACGGCTCGAGGTGCATCGCCGTCATTCTCTGTGACCATTCGTCGAAGTCACCGGTGATCTCCTGGCCCACTCCGTGGACTACGACGCTCCAGCCGGCGTGGTACAGGGAGTCGGTCCCGTCGATCTCGAAGGCCACCCTGCCGAGCGTGGCGGCCGAGAGCTTGGTGCCGGGGTCGGTGCGGAAGGCGACGGTGCGCCCGTCGATGACGTAGTTCACGGGGAAGATGTGGGGTCGGCCATCCGCCACGACCGCGATCCTTCCCACCGCGTGGGACGCCAGGAGCTGGAGGCACTCGGCCTCGGGGATCTCTTCCAGCGTTGCGTCCTCTGTCACGGGGTCTCCTCGATCGTCGGTCGTCTGCTCAGCGCCAACTCTGGCTTAGCTCATTTCGCCCTTGCCGGCTCGCAGGGGTCTGCCTCGCACCTGCAAGGACGGTACTGGCAGGCCCGGCCGGTCCCTCGCCTGGGTCTACCCAGGCAGTGCCGCTCGGCAAAAGGACATTCGGGGGAGCCGTTCGGCACTACTCGGTTCACCGCCCTCCCGGCACGCTGGGAGAGGAAGTCGCAGGATGCGACGAAGTCTCGAGAGGAGCAACGACAAATGCGACGCAAGACATTCGACATGATCGCTTCAGGGGGCGGCGCACTGATCGTCGTCGTCCTGCTGGTGGCGGGCGCCCTGGCGATGTGGGGCTACACGTTCGCCAACTCCAACGTCCACAACCAGCTCGCAGAGCAGCAGATCACCTTCCCGTCCGCGGCGGCCTTCGCCCACCCGCAGGTTGGTGGCGAGATCACCCCTTCGATGATCCCGTCGGTCAGCCAGTACGCGGGCCAGCAGCTGCTCACGGGCCAGCAGGCCGAGGTCTACGCAAATGACTTCATCGCCGTGCACCTCAAGGAGATCGGCGGCGGGCTGAGCTACGCGCAGCTGTCGGCAAAGGCGATGGCCCTGCCCAAGGGCTCCGCTGCGTACACCGCAGCCGAGGCCAAGGTGCAGACGGTGTTCCAGGGCACCACGCTGAGGGGGCTGCTCCTCGAGGCCTACGCCTTCTGGACCTTCGGTCAGATCGCCTTCTGGGCCGGGATTGCGGCGTTCGCACTCGCCGGGATCATGCTGATGCTGACCCTGCTCGGGTTCGTGCACTTCCGCAGGACTCCCGAGGAGGAGGAATTCCCGAAGGCGCAGGGTAACGGGCACGTCGAGAAGGTCGAGACCGAGAAGGCTCTCACCACGGTGTGACCGAGCACCGGTCGAGCGTGCACGCAGGAGGTGCACGCAGGAGGTGCCCGAAGTCTGGACCGGTGGGGGCGCCCAAAAAGGCGCCCCCACCGGCGGTTCCCCTCCCTGGGACGGACAGGGACGAATGGGAAAGCGTGGAAATCAAGTGACACGGCAAGACACGCAGGAGAAGAACGGTTCGGCAGGGCCAGGCGACGCGGGCGACCTCGGTCGGCGCGTCGCGTTCCGTCGAGCAGAGCTAGGGGCGACCCGCGAGCAGGTGGCGGCGCTCGCCGGGATGTCGCCCGGCTATCTCGACTACCTGGAAGAGCACCCGGCGAAGGCGACCCCTGCGAGCCTCGCTCGCTTGGCCGCCGCGCTCGAGACGAGCGTCGGCTACCTGCTCGGCGAAGGCATGAGCCTCCCCCCTGGCCGCGGGCACGCAGCGGCCCGCCCGGTGCTCGAGGTGCTCGGACGCGAGGAATGCGACCTACTGCTCGCGCCGGGCGGTGTCGGCCGGGTGGTCTTCGCGGACGAGCGTGGCCCGGTAGCGCTGCCCGTCAACTTCGCCGTCCTCGAAGGTGACATCGTGTTCCGTACCGGGCCGGCGGCTTCTGCGGCCGCCGACCGTGAACGGTCCGGCTTCGAGGTGGACCAGATAGACGCCGCAATGCGAGAAGGGTGGAGCGTTCTCGTCACGGGGCATGCCCGGCACATCGTCGAGCACGACGAGCTCGCTCGCGCCGTAGCCCTCGGAATCGAGCCTTGGGTGGGCGGCCAGCGCGACGTCTACGTCCGTCTGCAACCCGAGGCCATCTCGGGGCGCAGGATCCGCGCGTTGATCTGACGGCCTGGAGACACGTTTCGAAGGGCGACCCGGCGGCGGCTCTCCGGGCGGAGGACCTCGCCCTCACGCCAGTAAGCATCGCCATCGGCCGGTGTCCGTGCTCAATCGCCCAGCATTCCTCAGTGACCCTGCACGTCGCGATGCTCGAGCGCTCGCCCACCGAGGATCATCGCAATGAGCCCGAGGCCGCCCAGCACACCGTTGGTCTGCCAGTCGGGCGCCACGGCCGGCGCGGCGGCCATCTGGTGGAACAGCGAGGTGTCGAGCACCCAGTGGTTCTGGGCGAAGAACCCTCCGGTGAGGACGATGAGCGCCGACCATCCCAGGACCAGATAGCTCACTGTGATGGTCCGGCGAGGCCAGGCACCGAGCGAGAACGCGCCCACGCCGAGAAGGAAGATGGCGGGTGCGACGACGTTGATGCCGGCGTCGAGCACATTCGCCAGACTCACCCCCGATCCCTGGGTGGCCGCGCCGACCCAGACGAAGAATCCGGCGGTGATGCCGCTCACGAGCAATGCCGCGACGCAGACGCACAGCCGTTCGACGAGCCACCGGGAACGGCCGACGGTGCCGACTAGCAGGTGATCGAGGCGACCGTCGGCTTCCTCTGCTTCTGCCGCGCTCAGCAGGGACGCTGCCTCGAAGGCGATCACGATGGCGATGATCAAGAAGGCGACGCCCAAGAAGGCGTCGGTCCCGCTGCCCCGGGCACCCAATCGGGTGAAGACTTGTTGCACGGAGGAACCCAAGATGGTGGTGCCGGCTGCGTTCGCCACGATGCCCATGAGCAGGCCGGCGACCGCCACTGCGACGGTCCACCCGATGACCGACGGTCCCGCGAGGCGAAGCGCCAGGGAGGCCGGTCCTGTCAGCTCGAGCAGGCGGGGAGCTCTCGCCGTACGGGCCGGCCAGATGCTCGCGCCCACGTCACGTCGCCCTGCGAGCCCGACCGCGAGGAGGCAGAGCGCGATCACAAAACCGCCGATGGGCAGCAGTGCCCACGGCCGTGGACCGGTGAGAGGCCGGAGCTGTTCGACCCACCCGAGCGGCGAGGCCCAGACCAGCCAGTGCAGACCGGTCCCCGCGTCGCCCACCATCCTCAAGCCGTAGCTCACACCGAGAAAGGCGCCGCCGTATGCGGCTGCCTGACGACGACTCGGAGCAAGTTGGCTCGTCACTGCACCGACGCCGAGGAAGATGACCGCACCGGCCACTAGCGCCAGCGCCAGGTACAGCCCTGGGCCTATGCCGATGCGAACGGAGGAGGAGCGGCCGGCGACCGCGATCACGAGGGCGGTGATTGCCCAAAGCGCGACGGCAGCGGTCCCGAGCCCGGCGAGCACCTGCGAGACAGCGCGGCCGCCGGTGGTCTGCCCGCTCGTCAGCAGCTCCCACCGCCCCGCGTCCTCGTCCCCGCGCAAGAGCCGTGTGGCTGTGAAGAGCCCCCAGAGCGCCCCGACGATCATGACGGTCATCGACACCTTGAACGCGGTGAACCCGGCGACGGTCTGGAGCTGCGGCGCCGGACCGAACAATGCGCTCGCCGCGTGGTTCGAGCCGAAGCTTTCCGCGAGGCGCTGGCGCTCGGCCGGAGTCTTGTAGATGCGGCCGTAGCTGATGGCCGAGGACGCGACGGCGATCCCGAAGACATAGCCCCATAGCACGGCCGAGCGAAGGGCACGCTTCGCGCTGTACCTGGCGATCAAGGTGCGCGGGGAGCGTCCCGTCTTCGTCGGGGCGGACAGCGCGAGATCAGCTGCCAACGCCGGCCACCTGCGCGGCCTCGTCGCGCTCGCCGTAGAGGGCGAGGAACAGCTCTTCGAGGGAGGGCTCGCGGCTGATGAGGCGCGTCACTCCTGCGCGAGCGAGCACGAGGAGCAGCGGCTCGATGGGCCCCTGTACCTGGCATCGAAGCGCCTGCCCGTCGATCACGACGTCGCGTAGGCCGGGGACTCCGAGGACGTCGGGTACGGGCCCTGAGAAGGTCGCCTCGACGCTGATCGCCGAGAGATGACGCATCTCGCTCAGAGTTCCGGTCTCGACGAGGCGTCCTCTGCGGAGGATCGCCACCCGGTCGCACAGCGCTTCGACCTCGCTCAGGATGTGCGAGGAGAGGAACACTGTCTGTCCCCGTTCGCGGGCTTCGTGGATGCAGTGGCGGAAAACCTGCTCCATCAGAGGGTCGAGCCCGCTCGTCGGCTCGTCGAGGACGAGCAGGTCAGCGCGGGTCATGAGAGCCCCGATGAGGAGGACCTTCTGGCGGTTCCCCCTCGAGTAAGCCCGCACCTTCGTCGCGAGGTCGAGCTCGAACCGCTTGATCAGGTCGTCGCGATACGCCTGGTCCACCTGGCCGTGGACCCGGCCGAGGAGATGGAGCGTCTCCGCCCCGGTGAGCGTCGGCCACAGGTTCGCCTCCCCGGGCACGAAAGCCACCCGGCGATGCGCCTCGGCCGGTTCGAGCCGGCAGTCGACGCCGAAGATCTCAACGCGTCCCGCAGTAGGTCGGACGAGGCCGAGCAGGAGGCGGATCGTCGTCGTCTTGCCAGCCCCGTTCGGGCCCAGGTACCCCAGAACCTCTCCGGGAGCCACCTCCAGGTGGAGGTCAACCAACGCCTCGACGTCGCCGTAGCGCTTCGAGAGACCCTCCGCTCGAACGGCAGGTGGACTCGTCGTTGCGGCCATGTCACCACTGTCGAGCAATCGTTGCCGGAGAGCTCAACTCGCACGGCCGGGCAACCCGGCCTCCTTGCGGACGCTCTGGAACGACAGGAGCCAGTAGGCGAGAGCCCCGACCGCGAGGCCGAACAGCCAGCTGAAGTCGGCTCCGTGCGTGGCGTTGGCGAGAGGTGACGAGTACGAAGGGACGTAGAAGGCGGCGTCTACCCACATCATCGCCGCGAACATTCCTAGCCCGAGCGCCACTAGCGCCCTCCAGTTGAAGCCGCCGTTGCGCCAGTAGACGCCTCCTCGGACCGCTGCCAGCGAATTGGCGTCGTAGCGGCCTCGACGAAGCAGGTAGTCGACCATCAGGATCCCGAACCAGGGTCCCAACCAGACCACTATGTAGTCGAGAAACCCCGACAGGTCGGTGTAGAACTTGCCCTTGTAGATCACCAGGGCGGTCACCCCACCGCAGATGATCGTGTCGATCAGGACGCAACCCCATCGCTTGAGCCGCACGCCGAGCGCCTGGAGCGTCACTCCCGAGGAGTACATGTCGAGCGTGTTGATGGCGAAGAGCTGCGGCAGCGCCAGGATCAGGAATGGCCAGAAGAACCAGCCCGCGGCGCCGAACGCGGCGGGCACTCCTGTGGCGGAGGCCGCCTGTGGGCTCGCGAGGTACGCGGCCGCGCCGAGCAGCTCGAGCAGGATGGAGGGGATCGCTCCACCGAGGGTGGCCGCCCAGAACGTCTTCGCCTTCGAGGAGTCGCGTGGGAGATAGCGAGAGTAGTCCGCCGCGTTCTCGGTCCAACCCAGTCCTCCGGCGGCCACGATCAGCACGACCCCCGTGGTCCAGAGCCACCACGACGGGTGGACGGCCTTCAAGGCCGTCACGTGCGCGTTCGGTATGACGACGGCTGCCATCACGGCGAACAGGACGATGAAGACGAAGGACAGGTAGCGCAGCATCTTCGTGATCGTGGCGTGGCCGAGGAACGGCATCATGAATTGGACGCCCACGGCGAGGACGATGACGAGCGCCTTCCAGCCCGCGTTCACGTGGATCCCCTGATGGGCGAACATCGCTATGACCACGAGGACGACGAGCACGATGCCCTCGATCTCGAACCCCACCTGGGTGATCCAGTTGAAGAGGGACGGCGCTCTGTTGCCGTTGCGGCCGAAGGGAGCTCGGCTCACCATGAACATGGTGGTGCCGGTCTCGGGGCCGGGAAGGCTCGCCAAACCGAGGAACGCGTAGACGAGGTTGCCGAGGACGATCGCGAGGACGGCCTGGTAGAAGGTGAGCCCGAAGGAGACGATGAGGGCTCCGTAGACCAGGAACTCGACGTTCCAGATAGCCCCCGCCCACAGCCAGAAGAGACCGGAGGGCTTCATCGGCCTGTCCGACTCGGGGATCAGCTCGATGCCACGCTTCTCGAGATGGAAGGCCTCGTACTCCTCGTGTGACGGCGCCGCGTCGAGGACGATCGCGCCGCCTCCCGCGCCAGTCCCCCGCCACCCGCTCTCCGCGCCTGCGCCCGTGCTCGTGTCCGTGGTCCCGGCCATGGCCGAACCTCCTCTCGGAGCCTCAGGCGGCGGAGGTTACTCCGCTCAGACCGCTCCGACGTCGGTGAGCGAGAAGGTGCTGACGTCGACGAGCCCCCGGTCGGTGATGCGCAGCTCCGGGATGACCGAGAGGCCGAGGAAGCTCAGCTGCATGAACGGTGCTTCGATGGTCGCACCGAGACCCTTCGAAGCGACTTCGGCGAGGCGGCGCACCTCCTCGGCGACCTCGTCGATGCGCTTGTCGCTCATCAGCCCGCCGATCGGTAGCCGCACCTCGCCGATGACCTTTCCGTCCAGCACCGCGACCTGACCGCCTCCGATCTCGGCCAGCCGCGCGACGGCCACCGCCATCTCCGCGGGCCCCGATCGGCCGAGCGCGCCGACCAGCATGCAGTTGTGCGCGTCGTGGGCGACGGTCGAGGCCATCGCACCACGTGCCAAGCCGAAGCCGGTCACGTACCCGAGGCCCACCCGCCCCGTGTGGCGATGCCGCTCGACCACAGCGATGCGCGCGATGTCGTTGTGGGCGTCGGTGACGTCCAGCGTGAGGTCCCTCGTGGAAAGCGATCGCGACTCGACCCCGATGACCCTCGCCCTGCCCGTCGTCGGCGGGGACAGGTCCAGCTCGGCGGGGCCGGGGGGCTGTTCCAGGTGGACGGAGCGGAGCATCCACTCCGGCGCCGGGGTCCGTGGCACCACTCCTGGCACGGTCCGGCCGTCCTCGGCAACCAGGCGACCTGCCTGCCAGACCCTTGTCGGCTCGAAGCTCGGGAGGTCCTCGAAGCACAAGACGTCGGCCTGGTAGCCCGGCGCCAGCCAGCCCAGGTGGTCGAAGCGGTGGTACTCCGCGGGGTTCGAGGTCGCGAGCACGAGCGCGTCCTCCACCCGCACCCCGGCGGCGACCGCAAGGCGCACGCAGTCGTTGACATGACCCTCGTGCAGCAAGGTGTCGGGCTCCCGATCGTCCGTGCAGAGCGCGACCCGCTCGGTGCCGTGGCGCTGCACGGTCGGCACGAGGGCTGCGAGGTTGCGCGAGGCCGAGCCCTCGCGCACGAACACCCACATCCCCTTCCTGCGCTTCTCCTCGGCTTCGTCGAGCTCGGTGCACTCGTGGTCCGACTCGACACCTGCTGCCAGATAAGCGTCGAGTTGACGGCCGAGGATCCCGGGCGCGTGGCCGTCGACCCTGCGCCGGCCCGCTGTGGCGATCTTGGCCAGCACCTCGGGATCGCCGTTGATCACCCCGGGGAAGTTCATCACCTCCGCCACGCCGATGGCGCCGTGCTCGTCGAGGAGCTCGGCCAGCTCGGCGTGCCCGAGCTCGGCGCCCGAGCTCTCGAACGCAGAGGCGGGCACACAGCTCGACGCGCATATCCCGAAGGTGAAGGGCAGGCGGGCGGCCGCGTCGGCCAGCGCCACCACCCCTGGGACGCCGAAGACGTTGGCGATCTCGTGGGGGTCGGCGGCCACCGCGGTCGTCCCGTGTGGAAGGACCGCGTTCACGAACTCGTCGACCCACAGCTTCGTCGACTCGAGGTGCATGTGAGGGTCGATGAACGATGCGGTGAGCGACGCGCCGGCGACGTCGACGACCTCGTCGGCGTCACGGGTGCCCCACCCTGCGATGTGCCCGTCCGCGATCGCGAGATCCGTCTCGATCCACTCCCGGGTGCCCGGCACGAACACCCGTCCTCCGCTGATCAGCAGGTCGGCAGGCACGTCCCCGCGGGCCACGGCGAGAATTCTCGCCGTCGCGCGCCGTGGTGGCATGGGGCCGAGTCTAAGGGGATGCGCCGCCGCAGCCGACGTGCAGTGGCATCGACACCAATGCGCCTCCTGCGAGCCGCTACGAGCAGCCGTCGCCTATCAGGTCGTTGTCCTGCACCTTCTTGTCACCGGCCAGGTGCAGAGAGAAACCGGAGCAGAAGTAGAAGGAGAGATGGCTGTCGCGCTCGATCCTCTCGGGCTTCCAGACCCCCTTGCCGACGGGCTCCAGGTACTCGAAGCTGCTCGCCATGAGCGCGCCGTCGGATGCCGGAGCGTGCTTCAGGTACTTCTCCAACCAGGCCTGCGTGTAGTAGCTCGCCATCGCCTGCCCGTACTGCGAAGCGGGGAGGACCGGCGGCTCGTCGGTGTAGTCGAGATGGGTCGAGGCGCGCGGGACGATGACCATCGAGTCCACCCCCGCCTTCTCCCAGGTGTCGAAGCCGGTGTCCTCCTCGCGGTTCGGGTTGGGTGCCTGGGAGAGGTCGGGCACCTGCGTGGAGCCCCCCGGCGCCGCTGGACACGGCTCGAACGACGAGCAGCTCGCCTCCCAGTACGGCTGCGGCTCGAACCCGTACTCGGATTGCATCGCGAGCGCCGGCACCTCCGGCTTCACCGGGCCCGGGAGCGAGCCGAGCTCGGCCTGGTCATCGGCTATGGCATCCGGCGTCGCTGTCAGCTTGTCGAGGGCGACGACGGTCTCCACCCTCGGGTCGACCCCCTGGAGGTACGAGACCGTGACCGCACCGGTCGAGTGCCCGATGATCGCGAGCCGGGTCGTGCGCCCCGGGGTGACGGTGTCTGGATCGGGGCTTCGGTCGAAGAGGCTCCACATGGGATCGAACGCGTTCACCGGCGCCGAGGCGGCGTCGGTGTTGCGGTACGGCGTCGCCGGGGTCGACAGGAAGAAAGTGATGGCGTCCTCGGCGCTCTGGTCGAAGTTCGCCTGTTGCTCGGACGGCACGCCGGGGCACCCCGTCGCCTGCCCGGGGGCCGGGGTCGCCGCCGGGTCGCAGTAGGGAACCTGCGCCTCGGGTCCCTGGTGCGGGAACGTCTCGCTGCGGCCCTGGCCCTGGACGTCGAACGTGAGGACCAGGTAACCCCGCTCGGCCAGGTCCTCGGCCAGCCAGGTGTAGTCACCCGAGGAAGCCTGGATGGAGCCGGTCACGAACACCACTCCCGGGTACGGCGGGGAGAGACGAGCCCCGGTGTACGGGTCTCGAGCATTGGCGAGCGGCGCGAAGAGGTCGCCCGAGAGCAGCGCCCCCGCCGCTGTGGTGAAGTTGACCGGCACCTCGCGCCCGCGTGTGCCGCCCAACCTTGGCGAAGCGGGTTGCCCACGTTCCACCCGGGGACGAGGCTCCCCCCGGTCAACGCCGGGCGCGTCGGGTCGGCGGCCTGGGACTCGAGTTGCGAAAGCTCGGTCGACACCATGTCGGGCCCGAGCGAGCTCCAGTAGCCGGGGTCGGTGAGCTCGCCGCCGGGGCCGATCTCCCGGCCGAAGGCTTGCTCCATGTTCTGCACGTCGCGCGCGACGTAGGCGGGACTTCCGGGGTTCGGGCCTGGCGTGGCGGCAGAGGCTCCCACGGAGGTAGCCGCAACGCTGAACACGGTCCCGGCGCCGGCGGCGACGAGAGTGAGGAGGGCCGGCAGGGCGCGCGGGACCGCCGTGGCCAATGAACCTCTCGCCCGCCGCAACTGCATCGAAGAACGCCTCCGGGCTCCGCCTGCTCCGGCAGCGCGACCGCCGTCACGCCGCCGACGAGCCTCCCAGATGCGCCCCCGGCTGTCACATCCACCTTCACCCACGATGCCCGGCCGCCAAACCCACCTTTAGGATGCCCGCTATCGAGACGACCGGGCTGCTCGCTCCTGGAAAAGGCATTTCACACACGATGAAGGGCCATCCCTACCGTGACGTCGCAGTGGTCGGCGTGCACAACACCCCCCAGGCTCGCCACCTGCCCGGCCACGACGCCACCTCCATCGCCGTCGAGGCGGCGCTCGGTGCTCTCGCGGACGCCGGCGTCGACAGGAGGGAGATCGACGGGGTCGTGGGCGAGTCGCCCGAGGACATCCTCGTAGAGCTGGGACTCGGGCCCTGCACGCGGCGCCCGAGCGGCCTCGGCATCCCCGCCGTGCTCGACGCGGCGGCCCTCGTCACGACCGGGGCGTGCGAGGTGGTGCTCGTGGCGGCAGGCGGTGCCGGGCTCTACACCGAACGCTCCTCGACCGCTCCCTGGACCCGGCCGGCCAAGGAGTTCGTCGTCGGCTACGGGATGTTTACCGCGGCCGAGTTCGCGCTGATGGCGAGGCGGCACATGGCCTGCTACGGCACGACCGAGGAGCAGCTCGCCCTCGTGGCTGCCACCATCCGCAACAACGGCCACGACAATCCCGAGGCCGTGTACTTCGGTCGTGGCCCGTTCACCGTGCGCGATGTGCTCGAGTCCCGGATGGTCGCCGACCCCTTCCACCTGCTCGACTGCTCGACTACATCGGAGGGAGGCTGCGCGATCGTCCTAGTGGCGGCGGACCGCGTAGACGACGACCGGGCCTGTTGGATACTCGGGGGGGCGAGCGACTCCTACGGGCCCTCCTACGCCTTCGCCCCGGTGTGGGACTTCCGGCCCCGACCGGACGTGGAGCCCGCAGGACGCGTCGGGGCGCGCGCCGCACGCAATGCGCTTCGCACCGCGGGGCTGGATGTGTCCGACGTCGACGTGGCCGAGCTCTACGACCCGTTCTCCTTCGAGATAATCCGCCAGCTCGAGACCTTCGGCTTCTGCGAGGAGGGCGAGGGGGGGCCGTTCGTCGAGGAGGGCAACATCGCTCCGGGCGGACGGCTCCCTGTCACCACCGACGGGGGCACCATGTCGTTCAGCCACCCGGGCATCGCCGCCCAGCAGCTTCAGCGCGTGGTGCGCGCCGTCGAGCAGTTGAGGGGCACCGCCGCCACCCATCAGGTCCCAGGGGCCGAGGTGGCCATGTGCTCGAACGGAGGGTCGGGGGCGCTGTTCTGCGACGTAATGGTGCTGGGGTCACAGCGCCCGTGACGCTGCTTCGTCCGCAGCCGTCGGGCATCCCGGCGCCCCGCCCCTCACCACGCTCGGCTCCGTACTGGGAGGGTTGCCGACGCCACGAGCTGCTGTTCACGCGTTGTCGCAGATGCGGGTTCGTCGGCATGCGGCCCTTCAGGACGTGCGCCGGATGCCTGGCGCAGGATCCGGAGTGGGTGGGGAGCTCGGGCACGGGGAGCCTCTACAGCTGGACGGTGGTGTGGAGGCCGCAGCATCCGTCTTTCGTGGTCCCCTACGCTCCGGCTGTGGTCGAGCTCGACGAGGGTTGGTACCTGCTCAGCGCGGTCGTGGGATGCGAGGATGACGAGCTGAGCATCGGGATGCGCCTCGAGGTCGAGTTCCACCCCGTCTCCGAAGAGATCACGCTCCCCTACTTCACGCCGCTTCGCTCCGGCGGCACGCCGGCTTCGGCAAACGGCCGGGCGCAGGGAAGCTGATGCGCAGCGGCGGCCCTGGCGCGGGTGCCTCCGTCTACGACGTGATCATGGCGCGGCGCGACGTGCGCTGTGAGTTCACCGGCGCCGAAGTGCCGCAGGAGACGCTCGACCAACTCCTCGGTGCGGCCCACGCCGCGCCGAGCGTCGGGCTGAGCCAGCCGTGGGACTTCGTGTTGGTGCGCGACGGCTCGACGCGACTGCAGTTCAAGGACCACGTGGCGACCGAGCGCGAGACCTTCGCCGCCACCCTCCCGCCCGAGCGCGCCGAGAAGTTCTCCCGGATCAAGATAGAGGGGATACTCGAGTCGAGCCTCGGCATCGTGGTGACCTACGACTCGACGAGGGGCGCACCCGACGTGCTCGGGCGCCACGCGATCGCAGACGCCGGCCTCTACTCGACCTGCCTCGCCATCGAGAACCTCTGGCTCGCCGCCACGGCCGAGGGTTACGGGGTGGGCTGGGTGTCGTTCTACCGCGAGCCTTTCCTGAGAGAGCTCCTCGGCATCCCCGAGCACGTCCGCCCGGTGGCGTGGCTCTGCGTCGGCCCGGTCTCGCGTCTGGCGGAGGTCCCGGACCTCGAGCGCCACCATTGGCGCTCACGGCGTCCGGTCGAGGAGGCCACGCACCTCGACCGGTGGTAGAGGTCGTTGGCGGTGCGACCACGGCCGGTGCCAAAATTCGCACATGGCGGTGACAGGGGACGAGACCGCAGTCGACGCCGCTGCCGACCCCTCGGTCGTAGCCGAGGACCACGCGATCGGCGCCCTCTCGCTGCGCACGCTCGCTCCCCAGATCCTGACCGGTGGGGTGGCGCCGTTCGTCGTCTACCAGATCGGCCGCCACTTCGGGCTGGCCGACGACGTTGCCCTGGCCCTCTCAGCGGTCCCGCCGGCGGTGTCGGTCCTTGTCAGCTGGGCGTGGAAGAGGAGGCTCGACCCGATCGGGGCGATAGCCCTCATCAGCATCGTTGCGGGACTCGCGGCGATGGTGTTCATGAACGGCAGCGAGGTGCTGTTCAAGATGCGCGAGTCGGTCGTGACGGGCGCATTCGGCGTGATCTGCCTCGTGTCACTCGTCACCCCCGGCAAGCCGGCGATGTTCGTGATGGGTCGCGCTCTCACCGCAGACGCCGGCAAACAACACGTCGCGGGGTTCGACGAGCTCTGGGAGCAGCCGCGCGCCAGGCGCGTGTTCATATTGCTGACCCTCGTGTGGGGGGTAGGGCTGGTCGCCGAGGCGACCGTGCGCGCCCTGCTCGTCTACGCGTTGCCGACGGGCACGTTCCTGGCGGTCACACCCGTGCTGTTCTGGGTGGTGCTCGGCTCGCTGCTCTACTTCACGGTCACGTTCGTTCGCTCGTCCCGCCGCAGGGCAGCCGCCGAACTCGCGACCCAGACCGCCTCGTGATCCCGGCTACCCGCTGTTAGAGGGGACGAGCGCTACCGGCCTCCCGCTACGGGGTTTCAGCAGGTCGACGCGTAGGTGCAGACGTTGAAGCCGTTGCCCCCCGATGTGGGCGCGGAGGGCGTGGCGAGCACCTGCCCGGTGCTGCTCACCATCTGGATCTCGTAAGCCGGTACGAGGCGCGGGCTCTTGCCGTTGAGCGTCGCGAGCTGGAAGTCGGCCGCAGTCAGGTTCGGCAGAGTCGCCTCGCCGGCGCTGGCGCTACCCGAGGTGCTGATGACCACCGGGGCCTCCTCGATCCATTCGGCGGTGTCCATCGGCGAGGGGTAGGGGACCGACTCGGTGAAGCTGTTGCCGTTGGTCAGGTCCTTGAAGTCGATGGTCCAGAGCACGGGGCCGGTGATCGAGACGCTCACCTCGTCGCCGGGGTTGACCGTGACGCTTGCGGTGAGGCTCGGCGCGGGGAGCACCTCCCACCAGGCCGAGTAGCTGGCCGTGCCGCTAGCGCTCACGTCCTGCTCGGTGCCCGCCTGGATCAGGGTCTCGTCGCCCACCGCGCACCCGCTCGTCATGTCCACGCATCCCCCGCCTATGCCGACCCAGGTGGCGGAGGACTCTGCCTGGCCCGCCGTGTGCTGCGAAGCAGTCGGGATCGTCCACTCGGCCGAGATCGAGGTGAAGGGGGTGGAGGTGTCGAGGAGGCCCTCGTCGTAGCCGGCCCAGTTGCTCGACTGGACGGTGGAGTTGGCGTGAGCGCCGTTGGTCGCGAGCGCCAGCACCGGATGCTCGATGATGGTCGACGCCGTGCCGGCGGAGGAGCCGAGCGCTCCGGCCCCGAGCCCGAGCGCAACGGTGGTCGAGGCGATGGCCGAAACGACGAGCCTACGAGGGCGCAAGAGCATCGAATCTCACTTTCTCCGTTGTCCCGGCGAGGGTGATCCGGTGGGATAACGGTGCCTGGGGGTCGCTCTTGCCCAACTCGTCGACAACGCGGCAACGCCCAGCAGGGTCTTTCACCCACCCAACGTGGCGAGCCCGGCCCGACGCCGCCCCGGCCGAGCGCCCGCCCGCCGCGCCCCTGCCGAGCCGGCTCTGTCAGTCGTCGGCGGTGACCTCCGCGAGGAGGTCGGCGAACTTCTTCTTGGCCTCCTCGCGCCGGGTGGGCACGTGCTCGGTCGGCACCTCCACCGGCGAATAGCGCTTCAGGACCTGGCGGGCGACGGTCACCTTGTGCACCTCGTCGGGGCCGTCGTAGATCCGCGCCGCGCGCGCAGCCCGGTACATGTGCTCGAGGGGGAGGTCGGTGGAGAACCCGAGGCTGCCGTGGGCCTGTATGGCGCGGTCGATCACGTTGTAGAGGACGCCGGCGCCGTAGTACTTGATCATCGCGATCTCGACCCTCGCGGCTGGGGCGCCCTCGCGGTCCATCTTCCAGGCGGCCTGGAGCGTCATTAGCCGGGCGGCGGTCATCTCGGCCATCGAGTCGGCCACCCATCCCTGCACGAATTGCTTCTCCGCCAGGGTCGAGCCGTGCGTGTAGCGGGACACTGCCCGCTCGCAGAGCATGTCGAAGGCACGCTGCGACTGGCCGAGCCAGCGCATGCAGTGGTGGATCCGGCCCGGACCGAGCCGCATCTGGGCGAGCCGGAACCCCTCGCCCTCGTTCCCGACGAGGTTCTCCGCCGGCACCCGCACGTCGCGGTAGTAGATCTCCGAGTGGCCGCCGAACCTGCCGAAGTGCTCGGAGGGATGCTCCATCGTCGGCACGTCGCGCACGATGTCCACGCCCGGGGTGTCTGTCGGCACGACGATCATCGAGCAGCCGACGTAGGGATGGACGTCGGGGTTGGTCACGCACATCACGATGAGGAAGTCGGCGACCGAGGCATTGGAGCTGAACCACTTGTGACCGTTGATAACCCATTCCTCGCCATCTCTCACCGCGCACGTGCGGATGAGGGTCGGATCCGCGCCCGCCCCCGGCTCGGTCATGGAGAAGGCGCTTCGGAGCTTGCCGTCGAGCAGCGGCTGGAGCCACTTCTCTCGCTGCTCGGTGCGTCCCGAGGCTTCGATGCCCACGGCGAGCAGCTCGGCGTTGCCGGAGTCAGGCGCGTTGTTGCCGAAGACCACCGGGGCGAGGTACGTGCGCCCCAGGATCTCGTGCAGCAGCCCGAGGCGGACCTGGCCGAACCCCATGCCGCCCAGCTCGGGGGGCAGGTGCGCGGCCCACAGGCCCTGGCGCTTCACCTCCTCCTGGAGCGGGCGGATGGCGCGCGCCAGGGCCGCGTTGGACAGCTCGAGTGTCTCGAGCGGCAGGATCTCCGAGTCCACGAGCTCGCGCGCCCACGCCAGCTTCTGTGCGTACTCGGGCTCGGTCTCGAAGTCCCAAGCCATTTGCCCTCCCCCTTCGCGCCTACCTTGTTGCGGTGCCCGACGAACCTCTCGCCGCCCACAGCCTTAGCACTCCCACCTTGCGCGCGCCCGGCGGCGGTGCTTCCGCCGCGCCGGGTGCGTCGATGACATCTGGCAAGGCGACGGCCCGACACTGCCCGGTCGCGCTCCCCGAGCCGCCCGGCGCCGCAGATGCACGCGCGCGCATCGCCCGGGCCGCCGTCGCCCTGCTGGAGGAGAAGCGCATGCTGTCGGAGGAGGAGTTGGCGTACCTCGCCGTGGTGCCCGACGAGTCGGTGATGGGGCTCGCCTCAGTGGCGCACGAGGTGCGGCTCGCCTGGCGCGGCCCGGCGGTGGAGGTGGAGGGGATCCTCTCCGCCAAGACCGGTGGGTGCCCCGAGGACTGCCACTTCTGCGCTCAGTCCTCGCGCTTCGACACTCCCGTGAAGGCGACGCCGTTCCTCGACACCGACGAGGTGCTGGCCGCTGCCAACGAGACAGCGGCTCTCGGCGCATCGGAGTTCTGCATCGTCCTCGCCGTGCGCGGCCCCGACGAGCGCACGCTCTCGAGGATCCTGGAGCTCGTGCCCTTGGTGAGCGAGCGCACCGGGCTCCAGGTGGCCGTCTCCGCTGGGATCCTCGACCCTGAGCAGGCTCGGCGCCTGGCCGAAGCCGGGGTGCACCGCTACAACCACAACGTCGAGACCGCGCGCTCCTTCTTCGGCGAGGTGGTCACCACCCACACCTGGGAGGAGCGAGCCGAGACCTGCCGGCTCGTGCACGAGCACGGCATGGAGCTGTGCTGCGGGGTCCTGCTCGGCATGGGCGAGACCGACGCGCAGCGCGTCGAGCTGCTCCTCCAGCTGCGCGAGCTCGATCCGGCCGAGGTGCCGCTCAACTTCCTGAACCCCCGTCCCGGCACTCCCCTCGGTGAGCGACCGCTCGTCGGCGCGTGGGAGGCGATCCGGTGGATAGCGCTGTGCCGACTGGCGCTACCCGGGGTGATCCTGCGCTACGCGGGAGGGCGCGAGGTGACCTTGCGCGAGCTCCAGGCGATGGGGATGGCATCTGGGATCAACGCGCTGATCGTCGGCAACTACCTCACCACCCTCGGGCGCTCGCCCGAGGAGGACCTGGCGATGCTCTCCGACCTTGCAATGCCCATCGGCGCCCTCTCCGCCGCCCTTTGAGCACCGAGCGTTTCTGCACCGGGTGCGGACGGTCGGTCGCAACGTGCCCTGGCTGCCGGCGCGAGCTCGACCCGCCTCGGTATTGCCGCTCCTGCGGTCACAGGCTCACTGTGATGGTGACTCCGGCGGGGTTCAGCGCGCGATGCCGCGAGCACGGTGCACAGCAGGAAGAATGGGACTAGGAAGGGAACACGGCCGGCGGCGGGGATGGAGCCCCCGCCGCTCGGAGGAGGGCGGGGTTGGGGCCCCGCCCGGGAAGCAGGAGGCGCAATGAGCACTGACCGACTGAGCCCGCTGGACGCCTCCTTCCTCCACGTCGAGGACGACGTCAGCCACATGCACATTGGGTCCCTCGGCATCTTCGAGGGCCCGCCGCCGGACTTCGGAGACGTGGTCGCGATGGTGCAGGGGAAGATGCCGCTCGTGCCCCGCTACCGGCAGGTGGTGCGCACCGTCCCGTTCGACCTTGGCCGGCCGGTGTGGGTGGACGACCCCCACTTCAGCATCGACTACCACCTGCGCCACACGGCGCTGCCCTCGCCCGGGGGCGATGCGGAGCTGCGCGCGCTCATGGGCAGGGTCATGGCCCAGCAGCTCGACCGGGCCAAGCCCCTCTGGGAGATATGGGTGGTGGAGGGACTCGAGGACCGCCAGTGGGCGATGATCTCCAAGACCCACCACGCCCTGGTGGACGGGGTCGCCGGCACGGACTTGATGGCCGTGATCATGGACCTCTCCCCCACCCCGTCCGAGCCTGTCGCGGACGAATGGACGCCGCAGCCCTCGCCGTCGGGAGCGCGCCTCGCCGTCGACGCGGTGACGAGGCTCGCCGTGAGCCCCTACGAGCAGTTCCGCGCGCTGCGCGCGAGCACGCGTGTGCCGCGCCGGGCGCTCTCCGAGCTGGGCGAGGTGCTGAGGGGCCTTTCGTCGCTTGCAGGGGTCGTCCGGCCGACCCCTACGTCGAGCCTGAACGGCCCGCTCGGTCCGCACCGGCGCTACGAGTGGGCCTCGACGACGGTCGACGACGTGAAGATGGTGCGCAAGGGCCTCGGCGGGACCTTCAACGACGTGGTGCTCGCCGCGATCACCTCGGGGTTCAGGACGTTGCTCGAGTCGCGCGGCGAGCCGGTCGACCGGGTCGTGCGCACCCTCGTCCCGGTATCGGTGCGCGCACGCGGGGCAGACGGCCTGGCCGTCGGCGACGGGTCGTTCGAGAACAAGGTGTCTGCGATGTTCGCCGAGCTCCCCATCGGCATAGCGGACCCCGCCAAGCGCCTGAGCACCATCTCCTCGCAGATGGAGGGCCTGAAGGACTCCAAGGCCGCCGTCGCCGGCGAGGCTCTCACCTCTCTGTCGGGCTTCGCTCCCCCGATGCTCCTCGCGCTGGGGATGCGCCTGGCGACGAGGGTCGCACAGCACAACGTCAACACCGTCACCACCAACGTGCCCGGCCCCCAGGTCCCGCTGTACGTCGCAGGCAGGCGAATGATCCGCGCCTACCCGTACGTGCCCCTGGCGGGCCAGATCCGCATCGGGGTCGCCATCTTCTCCTACGACGGGAGCGTCACCTTCGGGATCACGGGCGACCGCGACACGACCGCCGACCTCCACGTGCTGCGTCGCGGGATCGAAGAGGGCATGGACGAGCTCGTCCGGCTCTCCAAGTAACCCGTGGCAGTAGCCGAGAACCAAGCCCTGGTCGCTCGGGGACCAGCCGACGCGGCCACGAAGGGGGCGTAGCCGTGGGAAGGAAGGAGCCCTAGCCGTGGGAAGGAAGGAGCCCTAGCCGTGGGAAGGGTCGGCTTGGTGCTCGGAGCCGGGGGGGCCGCGGGTGTCGCCTACCACGCCGGGGTGCTCGCTGGGCTCGCCGAGGCCACGGGATGGGACCCGCGCTCTGCCGAGCTGCTGGTCGGCACCTCAGCCGGGTCCATCACCGCCTCGGGGTTGCGCGCCGGGATCTCGGCGCAGGACCTCGCCGCTCGCACCGAAGGGAGGCCGCTCTCCGAGGCGGGATCGGAGATCCTGGCGCGGGTGGAGGCTGCGGTCGGGGTCCGAGCACCGGTGGGTACACCCAGCCGTTTCCCGGCCGGCCCGCCCGCGGCGCCTGGGGTGCTCCTGGCGGCAGGCCTTCGGCCCTGGCGGGTGAGGCCGGGGTCCATGCTGGCGGGTCTGATGCCGGCGGGGACCGTGCCCATCGGGGTGATCGCCAAGGGCGTCGACGCTCTGTTTGCGGACGGCTGGCCCGATCGCGGGCTGTGGATCTGCGCGGTACGCCTCGGCGACGGGAGGCTCACCGTCTTCGGCCGCCGGGGTTCGCCGCCCGCGGGTGTCGGGGAGGCGGTGGCGGCCTCGTGCGCCATCCCCGCCTACTTCTCCCCCGTCGAGATCGGGGGATCGCGTTACGTCGACGGGGGTGCCCACTCGATCAACAACCTCGCCGAGGTCGCGGGCGAGGGTCTCGACCTCGTGGTCGTCAGCGCGCCGATGTCGCGCGCTCGGCGGAGCCGGCTCGAGCCACCTGCGTTGGTGCGCGATCTCGGCCGGCTCCAGCTCCGCTTGGAGGCGGCCCGGGTGCGCCGCCGGGGTACCCAGGTGTTCGCCTTCCAGCCGACCGCCGAGGACCAGGCCGCGGCGGGATGCAACTTCATGGACCCCGCCCGCCAGGCGGCAGTCGCGCGCCAGGCGCGCGCCTCGGTGCTGCGCCGGCTCGAGCGGCCCGAGGTGCTCAGCAGGCTGGAGGCGCTGACCTCGTAGAATCGGCGTGTGGATCGCATCGGCGTCGTCGACACGATGTTCGCCCGTTACGACATGGGTTCTGAGGCGGTCGACGAGCTGAAGCAGTGCCCTGGCCACGGGCAGCGCTTCGAGATCCTGCGCCGCACGGTCCCGGGTTTCAAGGACCTCGGGGTCGAGTGCAAGAAGCTCATCGAGGAAGACGGCTGCGCCATCGTGGTGGCGCTCGGCATGCCCGGCAGGGCTGCCGTCGACCAGGTCTGCGCGCACGAGGCCTCCCAGGGGATCATGCTGGCCCAGCTCCTCACCAATACCCACGTGCTCGAGGTGTTCGTGCACGAGAACGAGGAGGAGGACCCCGCTCGCTTGGCCGCCGTGTGCGTCGACAGGGCGCGCAAGCACGCCCTCAACGCCTACTGGATGCTCTACGAGCCCGAGCAGCTCACTCGCCGCGCAGGGCAGGGGGTGCGTCAGGGATACGAGGACGCGGGGCCGCTAACTGCTCCGACTGACTGAGACCGGACTCAGAGGCCGAGCTCTAGGCCGAGACCGTGGTCCTCTGCGCGCGACATGCCGCGCTCAGCGAGGTGACGCTCCATGCGCCTCCGCTCGGCTAGCGCGTCACGCTCGATCGAGCGCAGGGTGACCGAGTGCCGGCGCTCGCCGACCCCCGGGGCGTCGCGCTCACCGGCCCACCCATCGACCGGCTCGAGCTTCTCGAGGAAGCTGTCGGCGGCGCGCTCCACCTCTGCGACCGGCGCCCCATGATCCAGCACCGAGCACCAGGCGCGCACCGTGTCGCGCCGCGTGACGCTGCGGTCGAGCTCACCGAGCGCGCGCCGAACGGGGGTCTCGAGACCCTTCCAGTCGGTCCGGTCGGCTCCTCTCGCGTCGCGCTCGGGTTGGCGCGGCACCCTGTCGAGAGTCGCCTCGAGCAGGCGCGGCGACAGCCCCACGTCGCGCGCACGAGCCTCCCAAAGGCCGCGCAGCTGCTCGGGCGCGAGGTTCGGGTCGCGCGCGGCGCGTGTCGCGTGGCCCGCCACGTCCCTCGCACGGCCGCTCGGGACCTTTGTACCTCCCGCGAGACCCCGCTCGGCGAGGTGAGCCTGGATCTGCGCCGCGCGCTGGGAGAATTCCCTCCGCACCTCGGGCCCGATGCCGCAGATGTCGGCGCGCCCGCGACTTGGGGGCTCCCACGACACCCGGAGCCGACGCGTGAGCTCGTAGCGCAGCTGCACTTGGTACAGGGAACCCGCCGCTCCGATGTGTGCGTACACGCCCCTGCCATCGAGCGCGCTCCACGTCCCGTCGGGGCCCAGGCCGAGGTTTGCGACCACGACGTGGGTATGCAGGTGGGGATCGAGGGCCCGGCTCGTTCGGTGGAGGAAGCCGCCGGCAGCTACGCCCTGGGCTTCCACTGGAGCACGCCCGGGACCGCCGCTAGGTCCCTCGCCTACCGAGCGACGCACCGCCAGGGCGCGCTGCTCGACGTAGCCGAGTGCCTCGCGCACCGCCTGCTCGTGCCCACCTCGCACCTCGGCGGCCACTTCGGGCTCGCCGAGGGCGTGGAGGAGGCTCACCGACTTGGGCGCGCAAAAGGTCAGGTCGAACCCCGCCACCGCGACTCTGTCGTGGTGGCGGCCGAGGCGGCTCCCGTCAGCCGGGTCGACCCCGGCGAGTACCGCCCCCAGGTCCGCTCCCTGCACCTCGTCGTGCAACCCGAGAAGGCCGGATCCCTCGGTCAGCCACTTCCCGGGTGCTTCGACCCCGGTGTCGACGACCTCCATGTAGTAGGCGTGGCCCCCCGGGCGCACCTTGGCTACTCGGAGCACCCTGCCACACTGAGCCGCCCACCTCGCTCGTGTGCTGGCCGGCTACCTAGCGCGTTTTAGAAGTTGGTGGCGGAGGAGAGTTGGCGCTCGAAGATGAGCGACACGTTGTCCACCGCGGTGCCACCGCCCCCCGTCTCGCCCGGCACGGTCGGCAGGAGCTCGAAGTTGTCGGTGACGCTCTGGGTCTCGGTGATCGTCCCGCCGTAGATCTGTCCGTAGAGGGAGCTGCTCGAGTTGAAGCTGTCGGTGCACGGCGTGTACAGGAGCACCCAGATGCTGCTGTCGAACTTGGCGCTGTTGTTCGTGGTGATGCCCGGCGAGCCGGACGAGGGTGACCCTGGGGCGCCCGAGCAGGTGACTCCGTAGGGCACGAAGATGTACAAGTCGCGGACCGTGGCATTCGTCGAGGACCACTGGGTGCTTCCGCTCATGGTCAATCCCCCGCTGGTGAACAGCACGAGGTTGGCGTTGAGCTTCCAGGTCGTGCTACCGCTCAGGCTGATCGCGCAGGAGGTGTCGATCACGGTCTGGGTGGAGGCGGTGCTCATCGCTGCGAGGTCGCTGTAGATGCCCCCCGTGTCGTTGCCGGAATTGCCGCAATTGCTCTCGTTGATCTGGGTCCACCCGGTGTACTGGGAGCTCGAGTAGGTCACTTCGGGAAACGACTCGACTGGCGGAAGCCCGAGGCTGGTCTCGTTGGGATAGGTGCCGCCTTCGATCTTGGAGCTGTTCAACTTGCTGATGCTCCCCGATGCCGACCCGGAGCCCACGACTGTGGCCGACTGGGAGAGGCTGATGCTGTCGTACGAGGGGGAGCTACCGCCTGCGGCGAGCACGTCGCCCCCGACGAGGGAACTGCCCGCGAGGGTGATCGAGCCGTCGGTCCAAAGGTTGCCGTCGATGTGGCAGCTAGAGCCCGAGGGGTCGGTGAAGCCGCCCTGCACCGTCAGGTTGCCCTCGAAGTGCGAGCTGTTGGCGCAGCTGAACGAGCCGTTGGCGTAGCCCTTCGCGTTGTCGCCGTTGTACCCGATGACGCTCGCGCTCGAGGTGAAAGTCAGGTTGGTGTTGGAGAACAGGGCCTGGTCGAAGACCGTTCCCCCCTGAGTGGTGCCGAGCTGGAGCTCGTCCTCGAGGTACTGCGCGGACTGCGGCGACTTCCCGGCCTGGCCGGTGGACACGAGGATCGCCGACTCCGGGGCCGGGCTCGAGGCGAGGTTCGGGTTACCCGAAGGCGTGCACGCGAGGGCCCCCGTGGCGGGGTTCGGCGGCGGGTAGACGCTGAAGTAGTAGATGGCCACCGAGTAGCTCGAGGTCACGGGCACGGTGCCGACGGTGGTCTGGGCGACGCTGCAGGGGAACGATGCGTAGGAGCTGGCCTGGTTGATCTCGGCGATGGCCACGTTGAGGCCGCCCTCGGCGGCCTGGAGGGCCTGGGTCTGTTCGCTGCGGAACGCCGAGTTGGTCACGTTGGACGACGAGACCTGCACCACGATCGCGGTGAGGGTGGTGAGCAGGCCAACGAGGACGGTGACGAGCATGAGCGCTAGGGTCCCGCTCTCTGGGTCTGTGTCGACGAGCCTTGCGCGCAGCATTCCGAGGCGGATCACGGCGTGGGCTCCGGGGAGCACAGGCCGGAGGCCGAGGGGTAATTGGTCGGGTCGAACCACAGGTTGCGACCCGATACCGACGACACGATCGACACCGGTGTCTCGCCCGAGTGTTCGCGGAACACGAGGTCGACGTCGAGGAGGCGGTCGGAGTAGCTCGAGTTGGCGTCGAGCACGAACGGCGTGGTGGAGGTCTGGTAATTGACAAGGCCCGAGAGAAGGTTCGTCCAACGGCCGGGGAGGTTCGGGTCCGACCACTGACGCACCTGGAGCACCCCGGTGTCGAGCAGCCTCCACTGCATGCAGTCGTTCACGCCGTTCGCCTGGGTGTAGATGCGCAGCGAGTAGCCGGGCGGGATCGCAGTGTTGTCGGCGTTGATCCCCGCGCAGTTCACGCCGTCGCCTGCCCCTTCGGTGGTGGCGCTGGCGCAGTCGGTGCCCGTCGTCTGGCCGTCCACGTAGGCGAGACCGCCGTTGGCCGCGGTTGGGTTGAAGTCGCTCGTGGGCGGGAACAGGACGTTGGCGGAGAGCACCTCCTCGCGTAGCTGCGTGAGGGCGATGCTCGAGGTCTGATTGGCCTGGCCCTGGTCAACGGTCTGCTGGGAGACGGCGCTCATCACCTGCACAGCCACGAGGCTCATGACGGTGACGACCACCATTACCGTCATGGCGATCGCCATCTCGAACACGGTGAACCCGTCTTCTCCCACGCACCGCCGAGCGGACGCCCTGGATCTCGAGCGCAACCGGGGGCGCATTGCTACGCCGCCTCGTAGGAGGTACTGGCCGAGACCTGGCCCAGATTCACGTTGACGGTGAGGTCGGCGATCTGGGTGCCGTTGGCGGTCAGCGAATATTCGAACGAACCCTGTATCGGGGAGCTGACCGTGGCCGATTCCTCACAGGGAGAGCCGGTGCCGCAGCCGTTCGCCGGCGTGGTGGTGCTGACGGTACCAGTGCTGAAGCTCGAGGTGATCGTGACTCCGAAGGTGTTGGTACCCACCAGGCCGGTGAGCGACACCGAAGGTGATATCGAGTTAGCCGCCGAGGAGAGGGCCGACGTCGTCGCTGTGTAACCCGTGCCGTTCCAGTAGCAGAGCGTCTCGCTGGGCGAGCCGGTGCTCGGGGAGGTGGTCGAGCTCACTCCGCTCTCGGCGCTGACCGTGTCGGAGAAAGGGGCCAGGGCGACCAGATAGTCGCCGGCGGGGCAGCCCGACAGTGGGACTCCGGTCCCCCACCCGAGCGGGAAGAGCGCAGTGAGCGCAGTCGGGAGGCCCCCAATCTCCACCGGGCCGAACGCCGCGTGGGCGCCGGCGTGGACGCATCCGTTTCCGCTAGTCGTGCCCCCCGTGTCGCAGTAGTGGGTGGACGAACCCGAGGACGTGTAGCGAGCTACGAAACTCTGCGCCGCCGAGGTGGAGGTACCAGGATTCGGCGCCCCGATCGAGACGAGCGTGTTGCCGAGAGGGAGGATCCCACCGAGGTTCAGGCCGAGTTGGTCGGAGACCGTCGCCGAGGTCTGGGAGACCTGGCCGCTCCCGCAAGGCTGCCCGGTCGTCTGGGTGTTGCCCGACAGGTCGTTGCAGGCCGGGTTGCTCGACGCCGCGATCGTGCTGGTCGTGGAGTAGGTGTCGTCCCCGGGGTAGACGTCGAAATCGTTGCTGAGCGTGCCGAGCACCGACAGAGGCGAAGTCGACTGGTTGGTCGAGCTCGAGTTCGACTGCGAGGAGCTTCCCGAGCCCGGCGCGTCGTTCGCCGCCGACGAGGCCGTGGTCTCGCCGACGCTCTGGCTCACCCCAGCAACGTTTGCCGCGCCCCCCGAGGTCTCCACCGCCCCGGACACGACCGAGGTCTGCTCGATCTGCATCGACGAGAAGGCGTTGGGAGAGATGGAGCTGATCTGGGTGAAGGGGAGGTCGTCGACGGTGCCCGTGATCGTGATCGCGCCGCCGTCGCCGGCGCTGGCGCCCGCGTAGAAGAAGGGCTGGGTGGGCCCCGGGTAGACGCAGTTGGAGGGCCCGGGTGCGATGCACTCCGGGGGATAGAGCAACGTCTGGGCGCTCACGCTCGAGACGCTCCCCGGTGGGCTGGGCGTCCACGAGACGATCACCGTCACGCGCATGATGCCGCTCACTGCCGAGTCTTCGGTGGGGTACGCGGACACCGTGTAGTCGATGCCGTTCACCTTCTGGGAGGTCTGATGATCGGGCGTTAGTGGCGCGTCGTCCCCCGAACCGAGCAGGGGGATCGTCTCGCCGTTCGCGACGTACGTCGCCGCTGTCGCGGACCCACCCGAGCAGGTCGCGTGGATACCTGGGTCCTTGGGGTTGGTGCAGAGTGACGCGTCGGAGGCACTGAGGCCGTCCTGGATCACGGACCAGGGAAGGGAGTGGATCTCTTCCATGGCCTGGTTGAGAAGGGCATTGCCCTCACCCCAGCTGCGGGAGGATCCGATGCTCGAAGCCTGGGTGGCGAGCACCGACCCGACCCCCACGAGCAGAAGCACGAGGATCGTCGTCGCGATCAGCACCTCGAGCAGGGCGAAGCCGCCCTCGGCTAGGGCCGTTCCCCTGGGTTGCAGCTTCGAGCTCTCCTTGTCCTCGTGCAAGGTCCTCCCCCTGGGCCCGCCGTCTCGGGTCGCTTGTGCTCCGGGACGTTCCCGCGGAGCCGTCGGGCCAACCCCCACGTGCGGCCTGACAAGGGATAATATCGGCACAGAGGCACGGTAACTACAATCTGTAGTTTCACAACTACTTCTCGTGACAGAGTACGGCGTACCGCCGATAGTCATGGAAAGTCACGAAAGTTGGCTGAGTCCGCGACGATCAGAACGGCTGTTCCGAGCCCGAGTGGGCGAGAGCTAGGCCGGCACGCCCCTCCCGCCTGCTGATGTCCGGCTACCCCTCGTGCGAGTCCGACCGGCCGGGGTGCATCGCCGTGGACCCCTCGGGGCCCGGGACCTCGGTCACAGGTTCGTCGCGGTCGTCGAACTCGGTCCTAAGCGCCCGCGACATCACCGCATGCTGGAAGTACAGCGAGGTGATGTAGGTGAGCTCGAGGATCTCCTCGTCGGAGAGCACCTCACGCAGCTTGGCGAAGAGCCCCTCGGGGACACGGCCGTGGTCGTAGACGAGACAATCGGTGTAGGCGAGCACCAGCCGCTCGGTGGCGTCGTAGCAATCGGCCACCTGCCAGGAGGGGATCGCGGCGATCTTTTCCTCCGGCACTCCCATCTCGCGCATCGACTTGGCGTGCTGGGAGAACACGAACTGGCTCCCGGCCGCCCACCCGGCGCGGATCTGACCGAGCTCGCGAAGCACCGGGTCGAGGAGCCGATCGCGGCTCTGGTAGAGGCCGAAGCCCTTCACCGCGTGGTCGAGCACATCGGGCACGAGAGCGAACACCGTCCACCAGTCCCCTGGCGAACCCGTCCAGGTTCCAGGCTCCGCCACCGGGTCACGGCCTTCGAAGAGGAACTCGTACATCGACGTGACGATCGGCGCCTTCGCATCAGACTTGGGCACCTGGCGCAGGCGCGGCACGCGGGACTTCTCAGACTTCGACGCGGTCGACGGGACGGGGCCCGCGCAGCTCGAAGCACTCCTGCTGGGACGCTACGTCTGGCACTACGAGGCGACCTGGACTTGCAATCCCCTCGACACCGACGCCCCGGCGTCCTGGGAGACGGGGGTCAGGTCGTCTGCGCTGTCGGTGGTGAGCGCCACCCATGCCACTGGGGTGCCGACGTTGAGCTGGTCAAAGGCCTGCGGGTCGAGCAGCAGGGTGCCGGCCTTGGGCGAACCGACCTCGGAGGCCGGGACGTCGATCGTGATCGTCCCGCTCGCGACCTTGCCCGTGGCGGCGCTCGAGGAGTCGTCGGTGTAGGCGTACGAGCCGGAGCCGTAGGTGCCCGTGCTTCCCGATGTGAACGTCCACGAGCCGGTCGACGACTCGTTGGCCCGCGCGTAGTACACGGTCAACTTCCCTCCCGCATTCGAGAGCCAAGCCACGAAGAAGCTGGCCCCGCCTCCGGCGTCAGGCGGCGGCATAGCCCCGATGTCGGGGCCCGAGAGCGTGGCGACGATGCCCTTGGAGGCCGACGCGCTCAACGTCGCCTGGCTGAGGTCCAGCGAGGCGTCGTTGCCGAGGCTCACTTCTACGGGGTCGGTGGCGTTGCCCTCCGGGCTAGTGGTCACGGACTTGGTGACGGTCTCGGCCGGCTTCTCCGCCCCGCCATAGGTGGCGGTGGCGTTGGTCGAGCCGTCGACGTCCTGGGCGAAGTTGGCGACGTTCAGCGATCCCCAACCGCTCGTGTAGTCCCACCCTGGGCCCGTCGTGTAAGCGCCGTTGCCGGCGCCGTACTCGGACTCGGTGACGTCGAAGAAGTCGCGGGCGTAAGGTTCAGAGCTGCACGGGGCGGAGTCCGTGCTGCTGCAGGCATCCGCGCTCTTCGCCTGCCGGTAGATGGTCTCGTTGGCGAAGCCGAGCCCGCCTTTCTTTTGCACCGATGCAGAGGCCGCCGCCTGGATCCTCGTCCACTGCCCCATCATGAGCGGGCTCGCGAGGCTCGTCCCTCCCTGACTCGACGGCTCACCATCTATGTAGATGAAGTAGTCGTCACCTGTCACGTTCCCGGACAGGTCCGCCACGTCGGGCACTCCTCGACAGGTCGGGGCGGAGCCCGGGGTGTAGGGGGTGCCGGTGGGCGTGCTCACACACGGGTGGTCGATATTGGAGACGCCTGACTGGTAGCTCGGCCCAGGTACGAAGTAGCTGCTGCCGCCGCCGGTGAAGGCCCACGAGGTCTCGGCCGACCTCTGCGCGGAGGTCGGGTAAGAGGTGCCGTTCACCGACACCACCGTGCCGCCGACGCAGACCGCATAGGCGCTCGCGCACGGGTAGTTGACCATCGGCACCGGCTGGATCGCGGCCCCGTTGCCGGCTCCGCCCACGGGCACGACCAGCTCCGGGCACCCAGAGCCGGTGTCGCCGGCCGCGGCGAACAAGGTGCGTCCCTCGATGGTGGCCTGACGCAGGATCGGGTCGCCGACGGCCTCGAGCTCATCGCCAACTTCCGTCCCGTACGGGGTCTGAGCGAGAGGGCCGGTGACGGGGTTGGTCGGGTTCTCCTCGCACTCGCCAAAGCTCGCGTTCATCTGGCGAGGGCCGTTGGCGTCGTTGGCCCAGTAGTCGAAGTCCTTGAATATGTCGGCGTCGAAGAGCGACTTGGCGAAGTAGAAGTCGAGGCGGGACGCGTCTGGTGACATGCCCGTCGAGGACTGCGAGTCGAGGTACCACTCGACGGCGCCGGTGTTGTCGCCGTAGGCGGACGAGGGACCGCCCTCGGTGTCGATCGTGCGCACCGGTACCTTCGGAAAGCCCATGGCCTGCTCGAACAGGCGCAGCTGCGCGACGACGCTCGAGGTCTCGCCCTCACCGAAGATGCCCATCGTCTGGCCCTGGCCGACGTCTACGTGGGTGCCCTCGAGGGTGCTCGGCGTGCTCGTGCCATTGGAGTTGGTGAGCGCCGAAGCCCCCGGGTCGTCGTAGACACCCCAGAGGTCCTGGGGGGTGAGGGTCTCCTCGTCACCCGACTGCGGGCCGACCGAAGGGCCCGAGGCAGACGACGTGCCCGGCCCGCTCAGCGAGTCGAGGCTGAACTTGCGGACGTTGTCGAGCCCTATAACCGCGTCGATGGGGAGGTCGCCGGGTACCGAGGGCGGGACATCGTTGGCTACGAAGCGCTGCCCGTCGTAGATGTAGCTGCCGATCGTGACGTCGAACAGCTTGTCGAGCTGGGCGACCGTGCCCTCCGCTGTCAAGTAGTCACCCGCCGCCGAGGTCGTCGAGATCGAGAGCCCGCCCGAGGTGAGCCAGTCCTCTGTGGCGGAGGACTCCGAGGATGGCACGCCGAACTCCTGGTCGAACTGCGACGGGGAGAGGAAGTCGTGATACATCGGGCTCGAAGGCTCGTAGAGCTCGTCGTAGAGCTGCGTCTCTGCGGCAGGGTTCGGGCGCGAGAGCGACACCCCGATGCTCATCTCCTGGCCGGCGGGCGCCGGCCCCAGCTTGGTGGCGAGCGGCAGCCCGCCGAGCACCGCCGGCACCATGTGGGTCGCCACCACCCCGGCGCCCGCAGGCGCGGCGGAGGCCGCTGCCCCGGCCATGGCCCCAGGCACCGCGAGCAGGATCCCGAACGATAGAGCGGCTGCCCGGCGGTACCGGGCGGGGCGAGCAGGGGGATTGGAGCTCACGAAGGGGCGGGGGGCGGGTACGAGAGACGGGTCCACGTCGCCTCCAGGGTCGATGGGACGGCTGGTGCGCCGACCGGCTCCTCGAAAAACGCCTCCCGCCGTGCTCCCTTGCGATCGGCCGGGCACACGTAGTCCCGACGTTGGCCGAGCGTTGGCATTGCGGCGGAGAACCTGTAACAACCGGAAACAAGCGGCGAGCCGGGAGCCGGCTCAGCGCACTTCGTGGTAGCGCCGCAGCAGCCTGCGCGCCGCTTCGCGCCCGACTTCGGAGAGCTCCGGCGGGTCGATCACCTCGGCGTGTGGGCCGAGACGCAGCAGCAGCCGTTCGAACCACACGATGCTCGCCACACCCAGGGAGAGCTCCGTACGCCCGGGCTTGAGAGGGGCGGTGGAGAAGACGGGCACCGCCTCGGCGACCCATGCCGCCGACTCGTCCACCGACAGGCGAACGACCGTGGAGTCGGGGCCGGGGACGAAGGCCGCGGTCGGGCGTGCCTCGCTGCGAAGCCTGTCGGGCGGCTCGGCCTTCTCGCCGGTGCGGCGAACCTCCGATATGCGGTCCACCCTGAACCTGCGCATCCCCTTCGCCCGATGGCAGTAGCCGTCGAGGTACCACCGGCCCTCGATCGCGACCACGTCCACTGGGTCGACGACCCGAAGAGACTCCTCGTCGCTCGACACCGAGTAATAGCGGAGCTCGACCTGTTCATGTTCATCGACTGCCCGCCGCACGGCCGAAAGATGCGGCGGCTCGTCGAGGTCGACGCGCAGAGAGCCGAAGTCGCCGAGCGCGTTCTCGAGCTTCCCGAGTGCGCGCGCGAGGGCTCCTCCTGGATCGGCTCCGGGCACCGAGAGGATCGCCCGCGCGGAGGCGGCGAGGGCGAAACCCTCGGTGCTCGTGAGCCGGCGCGGCCGCGCCAGCTCGGGCCCGAGGTCGGCCACGACCTCCTGCTCGTCCACGATGATCTCCATCAGCTGGTCCGGCGTGTACGGAGGGAGCCCGCAGCAGGCCGCGAGCTCCAAGTCGGCGACGAGCTCCTCGGGCGAGAGCCCGAAGCGCTGGGCCAGCTCCGCAACCGGCGCGCGATGGCTGCGGGCCAGGAAAGTGAGCACAGCGAGCAGCCGGTGGAGGCGCTGTCCAGCCTCGATACGCCCGCCCACCCGTTCGGAAGGCCCACCTTGGTGGCTCTCGCCGTCCGGCGCGCGTTCTCCCCCCGCACGAGGACGTCGCTGGCTCTTTGCGGGCGGGGCAGAGACCATGGAATCGAGCCACGCAGCCAGCTCCTCGCGTACCGACAAAGGTGCGATCACCTCTGCGTGCTCGCCGAGCTCGAGCACCCAGCTCCGAAGCGCGCGCGTGTTTGTCACATCCAGGCGCACGACGACCGAGCCGTCGTCGCGTCGCTCGGCCACTGTGGTCTCGCCGAGCTCCGCCAGGACGAGCGGCGCGAGCGGCGCGTCCACGAGGACGTCGACCGCCACCGGTTCGGACTCCCCCATCTTCCAGGGCTCGTCGCTCAGCGCCACCTCCGGGTCGAAATCCTCCGGCAGCTGAGCCGAGCCGGACGCTCCCACCGACGGCAGTCCTTCCATGCGGTCGACCCTGAAGGTGCGGGCGGCGCCGCGGTCGCGGTCGTATGCGACCAGGTACCACCAACCGCCGTGGAACCGCAGCATCACTGGGTCGACGTGACGCTTCTCGCCCCGGTAGGAGAACTCGATCGCGGCGTGCGACCCGATGGCGCCGTGGAGCTTCGGCAGCGCTGGCAGCGACGGCAGCTCCGCGAGCGGCCGGGAGCCCGCCGAAGCGGGAAGCCCCAGGCGCCAGAGCGCGTCTCGACCACTAGGATCGCCGAGGTGGACGCCGGCCACGGCGAGGTTGAGCGCCGCCTGCTCGTCCGCATCGAGCGCGAGCTCCTTGAGGTAGAAGTCCTCGGTGCGGATCAGGTAACCGATCTGGTCACGGGTTTCGATCGCCACCGTCGTGATCTCCACTCCCCCGTCGCGCAGGGTCCGCTTGTCGCGTTCGAATGCCTGACGTCGCGCCTCGCCCTCGGGCGGGTACCCAGGTACCGAGTCCCCTATCTCGCGAAGCGACCGCGGACGCCCCTCGCGCAGCAACAGCACGAGGTTCGTGAGACGCTCGAGCCTGTCGACCACGGGCGCCACAGTAGGCGCCCCCCAACGCGTTGCCCGGGGTGAAAGGGCCATGACCCACCGCGCGGACCCCTGGGCCTTCCACCCGCACCCGGCCGCCTGGGCGGTCGTGGTGGGCGTGGCGCTCGCCTACCTGTTGGCCCTGCACCTCGTCCCGGCCTCGTCGCGTGCGAGGCCGACCCGCCGCCAATGGAGCTCCCTGGCTGGCGGGCTACTGACGCTGGCGGTTGCACTCACCTGGCCTCTCGCCGACCTGGCGGCCCACTGGTCGCTCACAGCCTTGCTGGCGCAGCGGCTCTTGATCACCCTCGCGGCAGCCCCGCTGCTCCTTCTCGCCGTGCCGGCCCCGGTCCTCGCGCGTCTCACCCGCCCGGCGCCCATCGACGCCGTCTTGGACTTCGTCACCCGCCCTGTCGTGGCCGTGGCGGCCTTCAGCGCCATCGCCGTCGGCACCCTCGCCTCGCCGGTCGTGGCCGAGCAGTCTTCTTCGGCGCTCGCTCGTGGCGGCATCGACGCTCTGCTGCTGGCGGGGGGCGGGCTCCTGTGGGGCCCGGTGCTCCGCAACATTCCCGGGGCGCACCGACCCGGCTCGCTCGGGGTGGCGGTGTACCTCTTCGTGCAGTCGATCGTCCCGACTTTTCCGGCGGTCATATTCATCTTCGCTCGCCATCCCATCTACCCGGCGTTCGCCGCAGTCCACCGCGCCCTCGGCGTGTCCGCTCTTGCCGACCAGCAGATATCCGGAGTCATGGCGAAGGTCGCCACGCTGCCCGTGCTGTGGACGGCCGCGTGGGTGGCGATGGCGCGGGCCCAGGCCGCCGACCGAGAGGGCAGAGACGTCGAGCCGCTCACGTGGGCAGAGGTAGAGCGACAGCTCGAGCGCGCCAGCCGGTCGGAGGCTCGCCGCCGAGCGCACCCCCGCCGTCAACGCGTGAGTGCCATCCCCCGCCCCGCGCCCGGGGGCGGCTGGCTGCCTCCGGGCGACACACAGAGCCCCGGCGGACCCACTCAGGGGAGCGGTCCCGCTCCCGGCGATCCCTGAGCTGCAACTAAGTCTGGGCCGGCACGCGGCGCTGCACGCAGTGCCGTGTGACGGAAGGGCTCGGGCTCCCTCGACCGCACGATGGTCGCGAGGAGCTGGTTCGTCGAACGCTCGACGACCACGATCGCGAACCTACCCACGCCGCCGGCCGGAGCGTGCCCGAGCGGTCGGCTGACCTGGTCGGGCCGATAGCTTCCGCGGTACTCGACCACGCAGACGTCTGTGAGCTTGCCACGGGCGCGCGCAGTGAGGGCGGCGAGAAGGTGTAGACGGGCGGCGAGTGCTTTTGCGGTCACCAAACGGACCCCGGCAAAGGTGCCGCGGTCGTGGATCGCCTCTTTCGCCACCGGTAGGGCCAGGTAGCACGGGCTCGAGTTCGTCCCGAGGGCATTGCGCGCCGACGTGCAGCCGAAGAGGCCCATCGATCCCAGCGCGAACACCACACCCATTGCGATCGCCTCAGTCCTACGAGACTGGCGGAGCGGATCCTGCATGGAGGGGCTTCGTCGAGTCACGCTGTCGCCTCCGCCACCTCGGCTAGCTCGGCTTCTCGCGCTTTCTCCTTCTCCAGCTCGGCGACGTTCGACCTCCGGTGGCTCCATGTGATCGCACCCCAGATCGCCCATCCCACGGGCAGCTCCCCCCAGAAACTGATGATGCGGTACAGCAGCACCGCAGCCACAGTCTGGGTCTCCGCCCCCCCGAAGGCCACCAAGGCGATGGTGAGGCTCCCTTCGACCACACCTAGCCCTCCGGGGGTAATGGGCAGGTTCGCCGCCAGCTGCCCAGCCCCGTAGGCGAGGAGCAGACCCTTCCAGGGCACGCCCACCCCCACCGCCATGAACGAGAGCCCCAAGCAGCCGCAGTCGAGCACCCAATTGCCCAGGCCCCACCCGGTGACCGCGAGGACGTCCACGGCGCGAAGCCGCACGAGCGAGACCCCCTCGATGAGCGCCTCTATGCGCGCCGCGCCCTGCTCGTGCGGGCGGTGGAAGAGACGCTGGCTCGCCCGCACGAGCATCTCCATGACCCACGCCAACGCCCTTCTTTGGAGGAATAGCGCGCCTAGGAGCATCGCTGCGGCCAGGACGCCGATCGTCACCCACACGAGGTCGAACCCCGCCCCTTCGGCGCCGGCGATCCCGAGCCCAGCGCTCGCCAGGAGAGCGAGGCTTACCGATGCCGCCACGAACACCGCCGCGAGGGTCCAGCCCGCGAAGGCCTCGTCCGCCCCTTGCCTTCGGTACTGGCGGAATGCGAACACCGACGACACGAGCGGCCCCGCAGGCATCGAGTTTGCGATGGCGGTGACGGCGAAGGTGATCGCTGTGGCCCGCCCCACGCCCATCTGCACGCGGCCGGCTTCCAGGAGCCGCTTCTGGACTAGCCCGAACGCGATGAGCGAGCCCGCCTCCGCGGTCGCTGCGAGGAGCAGCCAGACCCAGTCGAGATGGGAAAGGTAGCCAGTGGCGCCCGACAGCTCGTCGCGCCGGCCCGACAGCGCCCATAATGCAAGCGCGGCGAGCCCCAGCCCGGCGACGTAGCGCAGCCACGGCCAGGCCCTTCGAAGCTGGCCGTGCAACTGGGACCGGGCGGTCATGCCCGCCGATCGTGGCACATCGCATGGGCGGATCCTCGGCTGGCCCCCTTAAGATGTCCGACGGTGGCGCCGCCGACCGTGAGCGAGCTGAACGTGCGGGCCCACGTGCCGGGCACTTTGCGGTCGGGGGTGGAGCTGTTCGGGGACCGTCGCGTGGTGATCACGAGATCGGTCTCGCAGCATCACGCCGGCGCGCTCTCGCGAACCGACGGCGAGACGATCGCCCGAGCGGCGCAAGCTGCCGTCAGGCAACGTCTGCCGTTGGTGATGCTGCTCGATTCCTCGGGCTCCGACGTCACCGAGGGCATCGACTCGCTCCACGGTTGGGGGGAGGCAGCGGCCGCCGTGTCTGCCTGCTCTGGAGTAGTGCCGGTGCTGGTGGCCGTGACCGGCGCGGCGATCTCGGGCCCGGCTCTCCTTCTGGGGTTAGCCGACGTAGCGGTAATGACGCCGGACGCCTTCTCCTTCCTCTCGGGCCCAGACGCTGTGGAAGGCTTCACCGGGGTCCGCACGGGGCCTCGCGAGCTCGGCGGCGCCGCACTGCACGCAACCTCGACAGGATTGTGCGCGCTCCTGGCGGCAGATCAGGATGAGGCCTCCGAGCTGCTCGGCGTGGTGCTCGGCTATCTGCCCGACCACACCGACGCGGAGCCCGCGCCCTTCGCAAACTCGGACCCTCCGGAGCGCGAGGCGCCAGAGCTGCGCGACGTCGTGCCGGCTTCGGCCAATGCCTCCTACGACGTGCGCGACGTCGTCCGGTCGATCGTCGACGACTCTGAGCTGCTCGAGCTGCGCTCGGGATGGGCACCCCAGATGGTGACGGCGCTGGCGAGCGTCGGAGGCCGAGCGGTGGGGGTGGTGGCCAACCAGCCCAGGGCGCTCGCCGGCACATTGGACATAGGAGCTTCGCAGAAAGCGGCTCGTTTCGTGCGCTTCTGCGACGCCTTCAATCTGGCGGTCCTCACCTTCGTCGACACCCCAGGGTTCCTACCGGGCAAGGACCTCGAGTGGCGGGGGATGATCCGCCACGGGGCGGAGATGGCCTTCGCCTACGCCGAGGCGACCGTCCCTCGGGTCTGCGTGGTGCTTCGAAAGGCCTACGGGGGCGCTTACATCGTCATGGACTCGAAGGGGATCGGCAACGACATCTGCCTCGCCTGGCCCTCGGCCGAGATAGCGGTCATGGGAGCCAAGGGTGCGGCGCAGATCCTCCGTCGCAGCGCGACGGATGCCGAGCGCCAGGAGCTGGAAGAGAGCTACGAGGAGGAGCTGCTCACGCCGTGGGTCGCGGCCGAGCGGAGCTACGTCGACGACGTGATCGACCCTGCCGACACCCGGCGAGCCGTTTCGAGCGCACTGGAACTGCTCTCCACTCGCAGGGAGCGCCTGCCGAGGCGCAAGCACGACGCTGGGCCGATGTAGCCGACGCGGCCCTCGCTGGTCTCGTCGAGCGCCGACGCAGCGCGGCGTCTCCTGCGTTAGCCGCTCGTGCAGCCGACGCCTGGTGGAGGAAGCTGCCGGAAACAGACGTAACGCTCGAGTTGAGCAATCTGGTAGCCGAACACCAGGCCGGGGGTGGGGGGGTGAACTGGTTGAGCGAACGTGATGTTGATTGTGCCCTTAGGTAGCGGAGGGATGGACTCGGCGATCGTCCCTGCAAAGATCTGGCCGAACATCTGCAGGTTGTCGTTGACCGACACCGTACACGGAGTGAACAACATAGTGTCGACCGTGTTCTGATTGGGGATGTCGCCTCCTCCGCCCTGCGCGATCGTGATACCCGGGCTGCCGAGCACACACGCCGGAACACTCGTAGGTGTGGGAACAATGAGGGAGAGCTGGCAGGGATTTGGGTTGTTGGCGTTGCCGCAACTTGCCGCTCCGCCGGGGTTCTGGAATGCGAAACCACCTCCAAGGGTGAAACCTCCTGAGGCGAAGATCGCGATGTTGTAGTTGAGCGGAAGATTCGTGTCAGGGGCCGCGAGGGTGAGCGCGCAATTGGCGACGATCGCTGTGGGACCTGTTGCAGTCTTGATGTCGTTGTAAACCGACCCCGAACCGGTCCCAGCGCAGCTCGCGTTGTCGTCGACGGCGTACCCGCCACTGTTGTGCCACGCGGTGTAGGAGTTCTTCTGAGCTTGACTACCGCCGTTATCGGGGCTGTACAAGGTGGGAAGGGAAAAAACCGGAGGGGTGGGGATCTGTGTCCCGTCGTCGGGCTCGACACAACCACCGACCGAGTCGTGGCTCTGCGGGTCGGTGTACCCGCCACACGTCGCAGCGGGCGTCGTCGCACCGACGGTGACGGTCCCCGTGGATGAGGCCGCGTTGAAAGCGATCGTACTAGTGCCGTTGTTCAGACCAACACACGAAGGAGGTGGGAGGGGTCCTGTAGGACACATCAAGATGTTGCCGTCGGCCAGAGCGCTCCCGCCGAGCGTGCTGTGGGACATTGTTATGTCACCGGCAGCGGTGGTGGCGTCGACTCCAACCGAAGACTGCGACAGGGTCAAGGCCCCATTCCCCAGCAGGTCATCGTCGAGCGTCACCGACCCGCTCACCTTGCAGTTGTTCAAAGTCAGCGACCCGAAGGCCACGATGGATGCGTACCCAGGTCCCGGGCAGTTGGTGCCAATCACGTCGTCGTTTGCGTACACCTGACCTGATGGCGTCGTGTTGGCCGGACCCCCGGGTTGGGAGATTTGGATGTTGGAGAGGTCGAGCGGTACGAGGGTGCTCGAAGAGAAGAGGACGTAGTTCCCTGGATTGGCCGTCAACGAGAGCAGCTGCTGGATCGTCTCGCTCGACGAGACGTCACCCAACGAGGCCGTCCCCGTTGAGAGCACCAGCGCGGCCGCGGGGGTGGAGGCTCCATTTTGGGGACAAGCATCCGCCGGTAGTGAGAGTGCGAGGGTGTTGTAGTAGGTGACGGTGACCGAATACTTGTCCGTTCCGGCATTAGGGGCGGAGGGCAGCGTCGCGGTATTCGTCCCGCATGGGAAGTTCTCGCTCTCGATCTGGTAGTCGGCCCAGGCGATGCCGGCGCTGGCGCTGCCGTCCGCCCCGCCGCCGGCACCTACATGGACGGCATTTGAGAGGTTGTACCCGCTCTCGCTGAACGCAACCAGACTGAGGATCAGCATCACCGTCACCAGGAGCATCACCGCGATCAGCGCGAACCCGGCTTCGCCCGAGGTCACGGGTATCGTACCGGCCGCTGCCCTCCTCTTCAGCCGCTTGATTGCCTGCCGACTCATCATCACGTCGTGGGGGTCGAAGAACACGGGTTGGGGGGGCTGGCGGTCGTCGCCGTCGTGACAAGTGACTCGCCCTGGGCAGCCACCGAGGTCTTGATCTCGATGCTCGGACTCAGCGATCCCGAGCTCGCCCAGAGGTCGACCTTGACCAGGCCCGTTTGGGATGCGGAGATCGTGGTCACGAAGGGCGGCTGGGACGACGTGTTCACCATTACTATCCCCGAGGTCAACGTGACGAAGGGTACGTTCGCAGGGGCTGGACTGGCCGTCGGGTCCCACGTTCGAACCTGTAGGTCGGATTCGTTCGCGTTCTTCGGGTCGATCCGGTTGTTCGAGTCTTTGACCACCTGCCACTGAGTGCACTCGCCGCCGTTCGCGCTCGTGCTGTAGACGAGGAGAGCGAACCCACCATTGGCGCATCCAGCGCTTGGGCTGGTCCCACTGTTCGAGTAGGAAACCGCATCAGTACAAGGGTTGTAAAGGAACGAAGCCGACTCGATCTGTCTCGACAATTCGATCATCGCCGGGCGGATGGCGGAATCGACCGTGGTCTGCGCTTCAGTCCTCGACGCGCTGTCACTGACAGACAGAAAGGTAGGGGTCAGAAGCCCAATGATGATGCCGAGGAGCACGAGGGCCACCGACATCTCGACGAGCGTGAATCCCGACTCCGAAGCCTCGGTGGCCGGCACACCCGTACCGCCGGCGTCCGCTGTCATGGGCATGTCGGGTTGTTGATCGTCCACGTGTACGTGTCGAGGTCCTGCTCGTCGTCCCAGACTCCGACCGTCACGGACGTGACAGTCGCGAGGTTGTCGCTCAGATTGCATTTGGGGAGATTGAATGCGAGCTGCGCCTCGACGTTGCACCCTGAAGGTGGGTCGACGGCTTTACCGTTCACGATGGTGCCGGGGAAGGTGATGGGACCCGTGTACCCGGCCCCGTTGTTCACGTTGCACCAAGTGCCCGGGGTCGGCGCAGTGTTTTTGCCGTTTTTAGCCGAGACGGACGACCCGTTGGGAGTGGAGCCGGTGGGTGTAGTGGGGGGATCAGCTTCCGTGAGGTCATTCCGGAATGGAAGGGAGCTGTTGGATCCCCACCAGGTGACCGTTACCAAGGGCGGTGGGATTTGGTTCGTCACACCGTTGGTGTCCGTCACGCAGAAGCCAGCGGGTGTGACCGTCGGCTTCTCGTCGACGAAGTAGATCGAGACCGGGGCCCCGGCGTTTTGGGTTTGGCTCTGCGCTGTGGGTATGGCGAGGTTCGGTTCTGCGTGGGCACCCTGTCCGGTGGAGAATTGCGCACAGCTATTCGATGTGGGCACAGGCTGCGGTGCCGTGTACATCACGGTCTGCGTCGAGACGTATTGGGTCGGCTTCGCAGAGGGCCAGGACACCTCGACCACGACGATCAGCGGCACCTCGGGCGCCGTGCCGTTCGTTAGAGTCGTGCAATTGACGCCCGAAGACCCGTACGGGTCGCCAGCGTTCGTGTCGAACATCGGGTAGGTGGCGATCGTGAAGTTGACGCCGTCCTCATTGGTGGCCAGATAGCTCTTGCCATAGAAGTTCGGCGCAGGTGTGGTGTAGGGCCACGTCGGCTGCACCTCCTGCGAGCCCGTGGTGGGCACGAGCATCGTCGCGGATTTACCTCCCGGCGTCGCTTCGTAGTACCAGCAGCCGGAGTTGCTCGGAATCTGCGACAGGTGATTGTTGGGGTCCGACGGCGTGCACGTGGTCGTGCAGTCGATCCCCTCCGACACTGTTCCGTAGCCCTCGTTCTCGGCTTGCTGGAGGGTCTGGGAGGCGATCTCGGAGGCCACGAGCCGGGTCTGGGCGTTACCCGTTGCCGTCGAGGAAGTGACGAGCTCGCTCGACACGAAGGTGACAGAGAGGGCGAGGACGGTGATCGCCACGATGACCTCGACGAGGCTGAAGCCGCTCTCGCCGGGCATCAGCCTCGCGACTAGTGAGCGGCTCCGCGCGCCGACGCGGGCTGGGTACCGCCGTGCTCGCGCGGGGGCGCAGATGCGTTCCACTTTCACCACTCTCAGTGATTAATCACAAACATCACGTGCTAATAGTTATCGGCTCGCCGTTGTGGGATTCTTGAGCAACAGGTCCTATTTTACCGGGGCAATCGACCAATCCCGGGGCGCCTGCACCCGGCCACAGGGGCTGCTCCTGGGCGATCTCACGGCTCTACCAGGATCTTCACGTGCCGGTCGGGCTCTGCCAGAGTCTCGAATGCGCCCGGTACACCAGGGAGGTCGACCGTACCCGTGACCATCGGCGCTACGTCCACCTCGCCCTCGGCCAGCGCCCTGAGGGCACCGGCGAACTCGTCAGGGGTGTACGCCAAGGCGAACTGTACGGACAGCTCCTTGGCGATAGCAAAGAACGGGCTCATCACGTCTGGCTCGATGCAGACACCCACGACTGTGAGGCGAGCCGCAGGAGGCAGGTCGCGAAGCAGTTGCTGGATCATGCCGGGCACTCCGACTGCCTCGAACGCAACGAGGGACCGCCGGCCGTCGAGGCGCCTCCACGCATCCACCACGGGCTCGTCTCCGGGGTCAACCGCGTGGGTGGCGCCCATAGCGAGTGCGACTTCGCGGCGTGACTGCGAGTAGTCCGATGCGACGATCATCTCGACACCGGCCAGACTGAGTGTGGAGACCACTGCCAGCCCGACCGGCCCGCACCCCACGACGACGGCCGCGTCACGTGGCGTGATTCCCGACTTGGCGACGGCATGCATCCCGACAGCCAGGGGCTCGGTCAGCGCAGCAGTCCTCGAGTCGAGCCCGTTTGGCACCTCGAGGACCAAGGGGGCCGCGAGCAGCATCCGCTCGGCGTAGCCCCCCGGGAAGTCGTTGTTGTAGGCGAGCTGGTGGAGACCGGTGGGTGAGAGGAGCACGGGGACGGACACCACCCGCGTACCTGGCGGAGGCCCGACCGTGTCAGGTCCGACTTCGAGCAACTCTCCACAGAACTCGTGACCCATGATGATGTCGCGCGACAGGTCGATATGAGCCCCAGAGAAGGCCGCGGCCGGACCCATCGAAGGAAGCATCTCCTCGGTCATCGCGACCATCGACTCGGCGTGGCGGAGGAAGTGCAGGTCTGACCCACAGATCCCGCACGCCAGGTTCCGCACCAGCACCTGTCCGAGCTCGGGTTGCGGATCGGGCACATCGTCGACCACGAGGCGGCGCTCCCGCATCACACAAGCCCGCACGGACGTAGCGTACATCTGGGATGTTCGGTCGACCTTGGCCCTCGGCCCGTGCCCCGATCAGGACGATGGACACACGACAGTGGCCCCCACCGAAGCGGGGGCCACTGTCATCGGTTTGCTCCGCTCGACTTCGCCAGAGCGGATATTTGGGTCTGCAGGATCAGTTGGCAGTCAGCCCGCTGTAGCTGGTCCCCCAGTTCCCTGCATAAGCCGTTGCGGTGCAGCTGGTCGGCGAGCCGCTGGTCTGCTCGGCGTACCAGGTCCCCGAGTGCATGCCCGCCTGGGTGATCGCAGCGAAGCCCGTCACTGGCTGGTCACCGTTGGTCGTGAGGACCTCCCAGCAGGTCTTCGTCGGGGGACTGTAGGCGGCCAGGATGAGTTCCTGGTCGTCACCCGAGACGAGGACGCTGATTCCTGTCTTCGTGCTGACGGCGCCGGCGCTCCACTGGAACTCA
>Ga0307477_10000112_pt1 | contig 119864 bp, 117 predicted proteins | sample atmos_gasesECM2C_FD_203316 | JGI IMG/M metagenome (GOLD analysis project Ga0307477, IMG submission 203316) | Hardwood forest soil microbial communities from Morgan-Monroe State Forest, Indiana, United States - atmos_gasesECM2C_515 | ecosystem: Environmental > Terrestrial > Soil > Temperate... | reverse complement strand
ACGCGGCGTTGCTGCGTCAGGCTTTCGCCCATTGCGCAAGATTCCCCACTGCTGCCTCCCGTAGGAGTCTGGGCCGTGTCTCAGTCCCAGTGTGGCTGATCGTCCTCTCAGACCAGCTACCCGTCGGTGCCATGGTGGGCCGTTACCCCACCATCAAGCTGATAGGCCGCGAGCCCCTCCCAAAGCGGAATCCATTTCCTCACCAGGCCAAGTGACCCGGTGGGGGTATCCGGTATTAGCTCCGGTTTCCCGGGGTTATCCCGGTCTTTGGGACAGGTTGCTCACGTGTTACTCACCCGTTCGCCACTAGGTCTTCACCAGTGTTGCCACCGGATGGACCTCGTTCGACTTGCATGTGTTAGGCACGCCGCCAGCGTTCGTCCTGAGCCAGGATCAAACTCTCCGTCGAGATCAACGCCTCCGCCCGAGGGCGACGGCGACGATCTGGAGAGCCGGCTACGGGCTGACTGCCCCGTTGGCCGACTGGCACAGCACGGTTGTTGTCCGTGACAGTGCTTAATTGTGGTTCAACCGTCCGGCGCGCCGAGACGCGCCCGCCGGTTGCCCGCACTGGCTTTTGGCTCTCACTGTTCCGTTTTCAAGGAGCGACGCGACACACATCCCGAGGGATGTCGGTGCCGGTTGCCCGCGGTAGGTCACCCCACCGGGGGGGTTGTTCATGTTACCGGCGGCCCCCCGAAGTGTCAAAGGGCAATTCCGCAGGTAGACGGCGCACTCAATTGAATGCCCACCATCCCCGGACTGTGGCCGCCCGGATCGCGGTTCCCGTGAAAGGAATCGACCCTCCGGGCCCTCGGGGCCGGCAACCTCTCTACTTTACCGGGGCCCCCGGCGCGCTCGTCCTGCGCGCCACGGGGCGCGCCGGGCGTCCGGGACCGGCCGGACCGCGCTCGACTCCCCCGCCGAGCCGGGCCCGCGACACGTTGGGGTCACCCGGCACCCACCATCGCCACGGGAGCTCGGCCGCCTGACGCAGCCCGACACGGGGGGACACCCCGGGTTCGTCGGGGGGCGGCACGCCGTCGTCGACGATCTCGAGACCACCGACTCCGGTGACCAGGTCCGCGCCGTCGTCCTCTCCGGTGATGCCCATCGCCTGGCACAACTTGGCGGGCCCGCTCGCCAGATGGTGATCGACCCGGATCCTCGGACGTCCGGCTCGCATCAGCTCGACGCCGGCGACCGGGGCGAGGGCGCGCAACAGGACGGCCTGCGCGGTCCCCTCAGGCATGCACACCGCATTGGCGCACCAGTGCATGCCGTAGGTGAAGTACACGTAGAGCCGCCCGGGCGGCCCGAACATCGTCGCGTTGCGTTTCGTCGGACCGCGGTAGGCGTGCGAGGCGGGGTCGTCGAACCCCCGGTATGCCTCCACCTCGACGATGCGACCGACTCGGGGACCCCGCACCAGGAGCTTGTTGAGAAGCAGAGGCGCCACCTCGAGGGCATCGGCGTCGTAGAAGCGACGCGGCAGCGTTCGCGGGCGACGAGGGCGCACCGCCCGGGCGGCCATCAAGGCCCGTTCTCGCCGGTGCCTCTTCCTGTGCGAGCGGTCCGAAGGTCGTGACCCCGAGCGCCGCTCACTCCAACCGGACCGGCCGCGCTGGTACCCGTGGTGTTGCTCAGTCCGGTTGAGGAGCTCACGCGCTGCTCTCGGACGCGGCCGCCAAGCCCGCGCCCGGGCCTGACAATTTGCCCGCGGCGTCGGCTGCGTGCGCGACGCGCTGCCGGTCGAGCTCGAGACGGTGGCGGAACCGATCCACCTGCACCGCCACCGGCCGCGGGCCCGCACCACCGGGCGAAGTCCGGCGGGTGACGGCGACGCCAGGCTCGAGCAGTTCGAGCGCCGCGCTCCCGAGTTGCGGGTGCGCCTGAACGAGCTCGGCCAGGGGAACGCCCCGCTGGATGGAGTCGCGCACGAGCGAACCCACGACCCCGTACGCCTGGCGGAACGGCGTGCCCCGCTCGACCAGCCACTCGACGAGGTCGACGGCGGCGGCCGCCGAGCTGTCGGCCGCGGCGCGCATCCGGTCGTGGTCGAAGTGCGCGGTGGCGATGAGCCCGGTCATGGCGGGCAGTGCGCGGGTCACCTGGTCGAGCGCGTCGAAGAGCGGTTCTTTGTCCTCCTGGAGGTCGCGGTCGTACGCGAGCGGCAATCCCTTCAACGTGGTCAGCATGGCCACCACGTGCCCGATGAGCCGGCCCGCCTTGCCCCGGGCGAGCTCGGCCACGTCGGGGTTCTTCTTCTGGGGGAGCATCGAGCTTCCCGTGGCGTACGCGTCGTCCAGGACAACGAAGCCGAACTCCTCGGTCGACCACAGGACGATCTCCTCGCCCAGACGCGACAGGTGGACGCCGAGCAGCGCCAGGTCGAACAGTGCCTCGGCCACGAAGTCGCGGTCGGCCACGGCGTCGAGCGAGTTCTCGAACCTGCTCCCGAAACCGAGATCGCTCGCCACCGCGTCGGGATCGAGCGGCAACGACGACCCGGCCAGCGCCCCTGCACCCAGGGGGCTCACGTCCATGCGGACCACGCTGTGGAGGACCCGGTCCACGTCACGCGCCAACGCCCAGCCGTGCGCCAGGAGGTGATGCGACAGGAGCACGGGCTGGGCGCGCTGCAAATGCGTGTAGCCCGGCAGGTAGGCGTCGCCCGCCTCGACGGCCCGCTGGAACAGGGCTGCCTGCAGCTCGAGCACGGCGCTCACGACGACGAGCAGCTCGCGCCGTGTGTAGAGGCGGAGGTCGAGGGCGATCTGGTCGTTGCGGCTGCGGCCGGTATGGAGCTTGGCGCCGACGTCCCCGGCCAGCTCGGTCACCCGCCGCTCCACCGCGGTGTGGATGTCCTCGTCCCCGGGCTGGAAGACGAAGATGCCCGAGACGAGCTCTTCCTCGACCCGGTCGAGCGCGGCCAGGAGGATGGCCGACTCCCCCGGCGTGAGGATGCCGGCCCGCTGCAGCCCCCGGACGTGGGCGCGGGACCCCGCCAGGTCGTCGGCGGCCAGTCGCCGGTCGAACGGCAGGCTCGCCGTGAAGGTCATCACCTCGTCGGCCGTGCCGCCGAGCCGTCCCTCCCACAGGGTCATGTCCCTGACCCTCCGCCCTGGCGCGCCGCCCAGGTCGACACGCCGAGCCCCCACAACCGGACGAATCCCTCGGCGTCGGCGTGGTCGAAGGTGTCCGACGCGTCATAAGTGGCGAGGCCGTGGTCGTACAGGGACACCGCGCTTCGCCGTCCCGTGACGGCGCACCGGCCCGGCTCGAGGGACAGGCGCACCTCACCGGTGACGTGCCGTTGGGTGGTCGAGATGAACGCGTCGAGCGCTTCCTTGAGCGGTGAGAACCACATCCCGTCGTACACGAGCTCGGCCCAGCGCGGCTCGAGCCGGGCCTTTTCGTGGGCGACGTCGCGCTCGAGGGTGAGCGACTCGAGATCCGCGTGGGCGAGGACGAGCGCGAGCGCGGCGGGGCACTCGTAGACCTCCCGGCTCTTGATCCCCACTCGGCGGTTCTCGATCATGTCGACCCGGCCCCATCCGTACCCGCCCACGACGGCCCCGATCTCGCCGATCAGGTCGGTGAGCGCAAGTCGCGTTCCGTCCAGCGAAACGGGTACCCCGGCTTCGAAGCCCACAATCAGGTCACGGGGTTTCGTCCCGGTCGGACGGGTCAAGGTGAAGATGTCCTCGGGTGGCGCCGACCACGGGTCCTCGAGCACGCCGCATTCGATGGCCCGTCCCCACAGGTTCTGGTCGATCGAATACACCTTCTCCTTGGTCGCTTCGACCGGGATTCCGTGGCGCGCCGCGTAGTCGATGCAGTCCTCACGCGTCATGCCCCACGCCCGAGCGGGCGCCAGGATCTCGAGGTCGGGTGCCAGCGTGCGCGTCCCGACCTCGAAGCGGACCTGGTCGTTGCCTTTTCCCGTGCATCCGTGGGCCACCGCGTCGGCTCCGTGGCGCCGAGCCTCGGCGACGAGGTGGCGCACGATCACCGGACGCGACAGCGAGGACACGAGCGGGTATCGGCCCTCGTACAGCGCGTTGGCGGCGATGGCCGGCACGACGAAGGACTCGGCCATCTCCTTCCGGGCGTCGACCATGACCGACTCGACCGCACCGGCGTCGAGGGCGCGGCGCCGGATGGCTTCGAAATCGCCGCCCTGGCCGACGTCGACGGCGACGGCCACCACCTCGACCCCGCGGTCCTCCTGCAGCCAGCGCACCGCGACCGAGGTGTCGAGCCCACCGCTGTAGGCGAGGACGACGCGCTTGGCCATCACCGTTCTCCGTTGTTCGAGATCCCGGCCAGGCGCGCCAGGCGCTCCGCCATCACCGCCCCACCCGGATCCTCTGCGACCACCACGAGGACGGTATCGTCCCCGGCGACCGTTCCGACCACGCCCTCGAACCCGCTGCGGTCGAGGGCGGAGCCCACGACATGGGCCGACCCGGGCGGCGTGCGCAAGACGACGAGGTTGGCCGAGTGCGCCACCTCGACCACCCACTCCCCCAGCACCCGGCGCAGGTGGTCCTCGGGCGCGATCTGGTGCACGGGGAGCTCGGGCAGGGCGTAGACGGTGACCCCTCCCGGGATGCGGACCTTCAACGCGCCGAGCTCCTCGAGGTCGCGCGACACGGTGGTCTGCGTCGCCACCACCCCGTCCTCGGCGAGGATCGACACCAGCTGTGCCTGGCTCGTGATGGCGTGCGTCTCCAGGAGGCGCGCGATGCGGTGCTGGCGCTGGGGCTTGCCGAGCTTCACGCCGTCCGACCTTCAGGCGAACCAGGCGTACCACGTGAACCGGGCGAACCAGGTGAACCGGGCCCTCCGGCCGACGCGCCCGGGCCGAGGAGCCACGCCAACAGACCACGCATGGCGTGCATCCGGTTGGCCGCCTGGCGCCACACCACGCTCCGGGGCCCTTCCAGCACCTCGGCGCTGATCTCCTCCCCCCGATGAGCGGGCAGGCAGTGCATCACGAGGGCGTGGGGCGCGGCCCGGGCGAGCAGCTCGGCGTCGATCGAGTACCCCGCGAACGCCTTGCGGCGGAGCACCGCTTCCTCCTCCTGGCCCATCGACGTCCACACGTCGGTGTACAAGACGTCGGCTCCGGTGGCGGCTTCGTCCGGGTCGGTGGTCACGTCGATCTCTCCGCCGAGCCGGCCCACGCGGGCCAGGTCTTCGGCGTCCGGCCCGAAACCCTCGGGCGACGCGGTCCGCACGCGCACGCCGGACATGGCGGCGGCTAGTGAAAGCGAGCGCCACACGTTGTTGGCGTCCCCGATGAACGCGATGGTGCGGCCGCCAACGTCGCCGAACATCTGGCGCATGGTGAGCAGGTCGGCGAGCGCCTGGCACGGGTGGGCCACGTCCGACAGCAGGTTCACGACCGGGATCTCGGGCGGCGCGTCGTCGTTGCGGCCCGGTGCCGCGGCGTCGAGCGCGTGCACCATGCGCGCCAGGACGTCGTGGTCCACGACGCGGGCACAGATGACGGCGTGGTAGCAGGCGAGCGTCCGGGCCACGTCCTCGGCGGTCTCCCGCTCGTCGATGCCGACCTCGGATCCTTGGATGTACACCGGGAACCCGCCGAGCGAGGCCACGGCCAGCTCGGTGGAGCTGCGGGTGCGGGCCGAGGGCTTCTCGAAGACGAGCGCCGCGCCCCGGCCCGCCAGCACCTGTGGAGCGGAGGAGGCGGGCGCCGACGCCAGGGCGAGCACCTCGTCGAGCTCGGGGCAGGCGAGGTCGTCGACCTCGAGGAAGTGGCGAGTCACGGCCCGGCTTCTCCCACGACCGACTGCCCGGCCGCCGCCTCCGCCACCGAGGTCTCCCCTGCCGCGCCGGCGGCGAGCGTGTCGGCCAGGGCGACGCCGAGGATGGCCAGCGCCTCCTCGATGTCCGCGTCGGACACGACGAGAGGCGGGGCGAGCCGGATCGTGTCGGGGCGGGGCGCGTTCACGACGAGACCGCGTGCGAGCGCGGCGGCCGTGACCTCTTTGGCGCACGGTGTCGCGAGCTCCGCCCCGAGCAGGAGGCCTTCTCCCCGCACGCCGACCACGCCGTCGAGCCGGAGCAGTCCGTCCCGCAACCGCGCCCCGGCGCGACGGGCGCGCCCCGGAACGTCCTCTTCCTCCATGACGGCCAGCGTGGCGCGGGCCGCGGCGGTGGCGAGCGGCTGCCCGCCGAAGGTGCTGCCGTGGTCACCGGGGCCGAAAGCGGCGGCCACCTCGGCGCGCGCCCAGCACGCGCCGATCGGCATCCCGTTGCCGAGCGCCTTGGCCATGGTCACCACGTCGGGACGGATCCCGGCGTGCTCGAAGGCGAACCATCGCCCGGTCCGTCCCAGCCCCGTCTGGATCTCGTCCATCATGAGCAGGATGCCCCGATCGCGGCACAGGGCGCGCACGCCGGCGAGGTAGTCCGACGAGGGGACGATCACTCCCGACTCGCCGAGGATCGGCTCGAGCAGCACCGCCGCGACCCGAGCCGGGTCGCACGCCGCGTCGAGCGCGTCGAGGTCGTCGTAGGGGACGTGGTCGAAGCCTTCGGGCATCGGGACGAACGGAGCGTGCTTTTCGGGCTGGCCCGTGGCGTGCAGGGTGGCGAGGGTGCGGCCGTGGAAGGCGTCCCACGTCGTGACCACGACGTGGCGCCCCGGGCCGGCCCACTTCCGGGCCAGCTTCAGCGCGCACTCGTTCGCCTCAGCGCCTGAATTGGTGAAGAACACCTGTCCCCCGGCGCGTTCGGTGCCCCCGCCGATCAACCGGTCGATGGTCACCGCCACCTCGGGAGCGACCACGTTCCCGAACAGGTTCGACACGTGCACCAAGGTGCGCGCCTGGCTCGCCACGGCGTCGGCGACGACCGGATGGGCGTGGCCGAGCGACGTCACCGCCAATCCCGACAGGAAGTCGAGATAGCGCCGCCCCTCGGTGTCCCACAACTCGGTGCCCGCCCCCCGCACGAAGGTGACCGGTGGGTCCGGGTAGGTGTGCATGAGGGCGCTGCGGTCGACGGCACTCACGTCGCCACCACCGCGACGGCGCTCACGTCGCCACCACGTTGGCGGCGGCCGGGTCGGCGGTCACCATGGTGCCGACCCCCTCGTCGGTGAACACCTCCAGCAGCAGGGCGTGCGGCACGCGCCCGTCCAGGATGTGGGCCCGGGTGACGCCCGCCCGTACGGCCCGCGCGCACGCCTCGGCCTTCGGGATCATGCCCGCCGCGGCTGCCCCGGACGCCACCATGGCGTCGAGCTGGTCCACCGACACCGTGTGCAGGAGCGACCCCGGGTCGGCGGGGTCGGCGCGCAGGCCCTCGACGTCGGTCAGGTACACCAGCTTCTCGGCGTGCAACGCGGCGGCGACCGCGCCCGCCACGGTGTCCGCGTTGATGTTGTAGGTCTGGCCCTTGGTGTCGCCCGCGATGGTCGCCACCACCGGGATGAGGCCCTGGGCCAGCAGGCGTTCCAGGATGGACGGGTCGACGACGGACACGTCGCCCACGAACCCGAGCGCGGCGTCGCGCGCCGTGGCCGTGATCATGTTGGCGTCCTCCCCCGACAGCCCCACCGCCAGGGACCCGTGCATGTTCATGGCCGAGACGATGTCGCGGTTCACCTTCCCGACGAGCACCATCCGGGCGATCTCGAGCGTTTCGGCGTCGGTGACGCGCATGCCGTCTCGGAACTCGGGCACCTTGCCCAGCCTCGCCATGAGCTCGCCGATCTGCGGGCCGCCGCCGTGGACCACCACGGGAAGCATGCCCACCGAGCGCATGAGCACGACGTCCTCCGCGAACGACGCCAGCGCCTCGGCCTCGCTCGTCTCCTCGGAGCCGGCGATGGGGACGAGCGCATTGCCCCCGTACTTGACGACCACCACCTTCCCCCAGAAGCGGCGGATGTAGGGCAGCGCTTCGACCAGGATGGCGGCCCGGGCCGAGGGCCGGGCGGCCGAGACCGTCCTCACGACGTCGTCCGGTTCTCTTCGATGTAGCCGTAGCCGAGGTCCGTCCCGAGCACCGTGGCGCGCCCCGGCCCCAGCCCGAGGTCGCACCGCAACTCGATGGACGGGCCCTGCATGCGGGCCCGCAACGCCTTTTCGTCGTGACGGGCGGCGACGCCGCCACTGCACACGACCACGTCCCCGTACGACACCTCCACCAGATCGGGGTCGAACGCCACACCCGCCGAGCCGAGCTCACTCACCACGCGACCCCAGTACGGGTCCTCACCATTGAGCGAGGTCTTGACGAGAAGGCTCTCGGCCACGCGCCGCGCCGCCCCCCGGGCATCGGCGTCGGAGGCTGCCCCCGTCACCACGACGGACACCACCTTGGTGGCGCCCTCGGCGTCCGACGCCATCATGGCGGCGAGCTCGCCGCACGCCTCGGCCAGCGCCCCGGTCAGCTCGTCGTGCGAGGGCACCGTCCCGCTGCGTCCGTTCGCCAGCGCGATGACGGTGTCGTTCGTCGACGTGGAGCCGTCCACGCTGAGCAGGTTGAAGGTGCCCGCCACCGCGTCGCGCAGCGCCCGGAAGAGCTCGTCGGGCGCGGCCGCCGCGTCGGTCGTCAGCACGGCGAGCATGGTCGCCATGTCGGGGGCGAGCATGGCCGCCCCCTTGGCCATGCCGCCCACGGTGAAGCCCTGCGCCTCCACCACGGTCTGCTTCGGCACGGTGTCGGTGGTCATGATGGCGCGCGCGGCGCGCTCGGCCGCGGCGGGGCCGTCCTCGCGGGCCGAGACGAGCGCGGGCAGGCCGGTCTCGAGCGGGGGCATCGGGAGCGGCACGCCGATGAGACCCGTCTGGCACACGAGGACCTCGGCCGCGCTCACCCCCAGGCCAACGGCGACGACCGCACACATGCGCTGCGCGTTGGCGACGCCCTCCGGTCCGGTCGCGGCGTTGGCGTTGCCGCTGGACAGCACGACGGCGGCGGCGTGCCCTCCGGTCGCGGCGAGGTGCGCCCGGCTCACCTGCACCGGCGCGGCCGGGGCGCGGTTCTGGGTGAACACGCCCGCCGCGGCGACCGGGCGGCCGTCGGCGGTCGCCACGAGCGCCAGGTCGGGGTCGCCCGACGCCTTGATCCCGCACGCGATGCCGGACGCCACGAAGCCGTCCGCCGCGGTGACGCTCACGGGTAGACCCCGACGGTCGGGAGCCCGGTCGTCTCCGGCAGGCCGAGGGCGATGTTGGCGCACTGCACCGCCTGGCCCGACGCGCCCTTCACGAGATTGTCGAGCGCGCACAGCACGAGGACCCACCCGGTGCGCGGGTCGACCCGCGCCGTGAGGTAGGCGCAGTTCGAGCCGAGCGTCGCCTTGGTCGAGGGCGCCGCGTCGCGCACGACGACGAACGGCTCGTCCCGGTACGTGTCGCGCAGCAGGTCGAGCGCGTCGTCGGTGCGCAGTCCGGCGCCCAGTCCGGCGCGGGGACGGGCGTAGCAGGTGGCGAGGATGCCCCGGTTCATGGGGGCGAGGTGCGGGGTGAACACGACCTGGGCTCCGGTGGCCTGCTCGATCTCGGGGGTGTGGCGGTGGTCGAGCAACCCGTACGCGGTGAAGTCCTCGTCGACCGTGTTGAAGTGCGTGCTGAGCACGAGCTTGCGCCCCGCGCCCGACACGCCGCTCGCCGCGTCCACCACCACGCCGGTCGGCTCGATCACCCCGGCGCGCACGAACGGCGCGAGCGCCAGCGCGGCGGCGGTCGGGTAGCAACCCGGGGCGGCGACGAGACGAGCATTCTCGATGTCGGGCCGGAACAGCTCGCACAACCCGTACGCGAACGAGCCGAGCAACCCGGGCGCGGCGTGCTCGTGCCCGTACCACGCCGGGTACGCGTCCCGGTCGCGCAAGCGGAAGTCGGCCGACAGGTCGACGAGGACCCCCACCCGGCCGACGAGGTCGGGGGCGAGCCGCTGCGACTCGCCGTGGGGCAGCGCCAGGAACACGACGTCGAGGCCGTCGAGCTCGTCCGCACCGACTTTGGCGAACTCGAGGCGCGGGTACGCGGCGGCGAGCGACGGGTACAGCCCCGCCACCGCCTGTCCCGCCTGGGTCTCGGCGCCGGCCACGGCCACCTCGAGCTCCGGGTGCCCGGCGCACAGCCGCATGAGCTCGGCGCCCGTGAACCCCGATGCGCCGGCGATCCCTACCTTCATTCGCAAGAAAATACGCCCACCTGCATGAATATGCAAGGTCGGGACGGAGCGGTTATCCGGCGGAATGTAGTGCCATTTGGTGATGACCTGTGCTATCTCATACTTCGGTGAGTGAGATCGAGCCGGAGGTGGTCACGGTCCTGGAGGCGGTGCCGGAATTCGCCGCGCGGTACCTCGCCCTGGTGGAGGAAGCCGACGGGGACCCGGGCGCGGCGGCCGCGTTGACCGAGCTCGCCGACTACGTGGCCGAGGTGCTGGCCTCCCTGGAGCGCCAGCGCGCCGTGCTCGTGCGGTGCTCCCTTGCCATCGACACCGTGGTGGCGACCGGTCCGGACGCCGAGGAGCTCGTGGCGTGGGCCTTCCTCGACAGCCTCTCCCCCGACCACCTCCGCGTCCTCGTCCCGTGGCTCGGGCCGCGCACGAAGGCGCTCGTCCGGGAGCTCGACCCCGGCCCGGCGTGACCGGGGCCCGGCCGTCACCCCGGGACGACGTGGTTCTGGGGGGCGGGAGCGCCCGCGTCGAAGTCGGGGGCCGGATCCTCTTGGGCGTCGAGGCGGCGATCGGCGCGGACCGCCTCACGCTCCTCGAAGCGCATCCACTGCAGGAGGACGATGCCCATGGCGACGAGCGTCGTCAGCTCGCCGGCCACCCACAAGATGGCGCCTCCCCGGTGGGTGTCGGCCACGGTGTGGAACGGCGCGGCGACCGATGCGTGCGCGCCGGTCAGGACGACCCCGAGCACGGCGGTGACGGGAATGCCGATGGCCAGCATCCCGAGCTTGACCGGATGCGACAGCCGCCACCGCGACGGGTCGAGTCCCACCACGAGCCACCAGAAGAGCGAACCCGACACGAGGAAGTGGATGTGGGTGAGCTCGTGGAACCAGGGGTGCTCGAGCGACAACCGGTACAGGGGCGTGAGGAAGTAGGCGATCATCGTGGCGTACGCCAACGAGACGACCACGATCGGGTTGGTGGCGGCCTCGACCACCGGATGGTGGAGGACCTTGAGCAGTGTCGTCTGCGTGCGGCGGCTCGACGACTGCAGGGCGAGCGTGACGGGGGCACCCAGCACGTAGCAGATGGCTGCGAAGTTCATGAGGAGCAGGTGCTGGACCACGTGGGCGGCGAACACGCTGTCGTCGTAGGAGGCGAGCCCCGACTGCACCGCCGCCACGACGAGGACGTCGCCCGCCAGGAACGAGCCCGCGCGCCACGGCGACCAGTGCCGGCCCCGCGCCCTGAGCCGCCGGACGGCCGCGAGGTACCAGACCGCCAGCGCGATCTCGACGACGAGCGCCACGATCGAGCCGATCCCCCCCTGCCACGCCGTGAGCAACGTGTGGACGTTGATGGGAGGAGACAGCGCGTCGGCGGGAATCATGGTCCCGGCTGATCCCGGCGCTCAGCCCTGCACGGGCGGCACGGTACCGCCCACCACCCAACCGATCGCCCGCAATCCGTCGGAGACGGTCCATGCGGTGCCCGGTGGTGACGACAGGTCGCGCCGGCCCTGCCGCGACAGCATGGCCTTGAGCGACGCGGGCAGGCGACGCCCCCGATCGTCAGGGACCGCACCGGTGACGAAGCGCAGGTGCTGGGCGCGGTCGAGCACCATGAAGCCGTCGGAATGGTTGACGTCGTAGGTGTACGGCCGGCCGGTCTGCCAGTCGACCCCGGGCGGGGTGTCCTCGCCCACCTTCTGGTAGAAGGCCCCGAAGTAGCGCCACAACGCGGCGAGGTCGGTCGACGCGCCCGTGAGCATGGGCCAGTCGGCGCGGGTGACCCGCTCGTACGCCGCCAGGCGGGCCGGGGTGTCACGCTCGGGATCCACGCTCGCCTCGACGAACACGACGTCGCTCCCCAGCCGGGCGGCGCGCACCGAGCGCTCCATCTGCAGGTACAGGCCCGTCGTGATCGGACAGGTCTCCTGGCACGAGGTGAGGAAAGGTGTCAGCACGACCACCTTGCCCCGCAACGCCGACAAGGAGGTGGTGGCGCCGCGCTGGTCGACGAGGGGGATGTCGAGCACCGAGGCCGGGACGGCACGATCCTCGGCGATGCCCAACGAGGGGGCAGGCGGGCCCGGGCGGCCGCTCCCACCCAACGCCGCCGCGAGCCCGAACGCACCGGCCGCCAAGATCACGGCCGCGACCACGATCAGCGCGGCCCGTCGGGCCCCCGCTCCTGCCGTCGGGCGGTGCGGGGGCGGGGCAGAGGCCCGGCCCGCCGGCCCGGCCCGGGCGGCGTCGACGTCGACCATCGCGGGCGAACGTAGCCCGACGCCGGTCGCGCCTGCACATCATCGGCGCGCCACAAACGCGGCCGTCGCGACGATCAGGCGCGGTACGCCTCCACGCACTCCACCCCGCGGGCTCCCGCGGTGGCCGCGTGCTCGACACCGGGGTCGAGGTCGAAGCGGTCCCCCGCTTCGAGCGCCACGTCGACGTCGCCGACGTGGAACACGATGTCCCCCGCCACGCAGTACAGCACCTTGTGCAGCTCGTGCCGGTGCGGCGCGTAGCGCGCCCCCGGGCCGTTGGACCAGGCGCGTGGTTCCAGCCCCTCGGATTGCAGGATCGCCTCGGCGGCGCGGCCCGTCTGCGGCCCACCCGGCTGACGGACCACCGTGGCACCGGATGGTTCCTCGATCGGCACGGGACGACGCGCCTCAGCCCCGCAGGGTCGCGCCGTGGGCTTGCTCCACCGCGCTGATGCAGCGGGCCCGTACCGCGCCGACCTCGTCGTCGGTGAGCGTGTGGTCGAGCGCGCAGAACCGCAGCCGGAAGCCGAGGCTCCTCGTGCCCGCGGGCGTGCCCTGGCCCCGGTACACGTCGAACAGCGTCACCGACTCCAGAAGCTCTCCCCCGGCGCGGCGGAGGGTGTCCTGCACCGCGCCCGCCGGGACGTTCTCGTCCACGACGAAGGCCAGGTCGACGTCGCTCGAGGGGTACCGGCTCACCGGCGCCACCAAGTCGCGGCGCCGGGGGGCCGCGCTGAGCAGGAGCCCGAGGTCCACCTCGAGCCATCCCACGCGCCGCGATCCGTCATCGAGCCCAAAGGCGCGGACCACGTCCGGGTCGACCTCGCCCACCACCCCGGCGACGGTCGCTCCTTCCGGCGACGACAGGACGAGCCGCGCCACCCGGGTGGGATGCAGCCCGGGAGGAACGCCGTCCTCACCGGAAGCGCCCGCGCCCCGGTCCGGCGCGACCAGCTCGACCCCTTCGATCCCGAGCGCCTCGGCCAGCACGAGCCACGCCGCGGTGGCGGCGCCTGCGTCGTCGTCGCCCGCCGCCAACGCCATCCCCAGCCGCTCACGCTCGTCCACGACCGTCTCCCCCGTGCGCGCCATGGCCCGCTCCACTCGCGCCTCGTCCGGAGGGGGAAAGACATGGCCCACCTCGAACAGACGGAGCTCGCCCTGGCGACGGTCGGTATTGAAGGCGACGGCGCGCAGCATCCCCGGCAGGAGGCTGCGGCGCATCTCGTTCTCGTCCGGGGTGAGGGGGTTCGTCACGCGGATTCCGGGAGGCATCCCGACGAGGCGATGGTCGTCGGAAGACAACAGCGACGGTGTCCACGCCTCGTGCGCACCCAACCCCGCGGCGACCTCCCGCACCAGCCGGCGTTCTCTCTGATAGCGCGTCAGTCCCCCGACCTGATGAGCGAACGGCCGGCGCCGGGGCAGCCGCATGTAGCCGTGATGGCGCGCCACCTCCTCGATGACGTCGACCTCGCGAGCGGTGTCGGGCCGGAACGTCGGCACGGTCACCTCGAGCGCGCCCGGCGACGGCCGCTGCACCGTGAACCCGATGGGTTCGAGGTACGCAGTGACCTCCTCGTCGGTCAGGCCGCTTCCCAACAAGGCGTTGACCCGGGCGGTGCGGACGCGGACGTGGGCCGGGCCGGGCACGGGACCGCGTACGTCGATGACCCCGCTCGCCCGACGGAACCGTTCGCCCGCACTCTGGGCCAGGATCTCGCACAGCCGCATCGCGGCCCGGTCGATGCCGTCCGGGTCGGAGCCCCGTTCGAAGCGCGCCGATGCTTCGGTGCGCAGGGACAGCCGCTTGGACGTCCGGGCGATCGCCATCGGATCGAAGTAGGCCGCCTCGAGGAGAACGCGGCGGGTCGACGCGGTGATCTCGCTCGTCGCCCCGCCCATGACGCCCCCGATGCCGATCGGCACGTCGTGCGCGTCGCAGATCAGGCAGTCGCGCCGGTCGTCGCCGCGCCCCACCGACCGCTGCCCCAGGGCTCGCCGCTCGCCGTCCAGGGTGACCACGGTCTCGCCCGACCGCGCCGCCCGCACCCGCAGCCCCTCGCCGCCGACCCGGTCGAGGTCGTACGGGTGGGTCGGCTGGCCGAGGTCGAGCATGACGTAGTTCGAGGCGTCGACCACGTTGTTGATGGGCCGCATGCCGGCCAAGGTGAGCCGGCGCGCCACCCAGTCGGGCGACGGGCCCACGTCGACGTCGAGGAGCACCCGGGCGGTGAAGCGCGGGCACAGGTCGTCGTCGAGCACCTCCACCGACGCGAGACTCGACGCGACAACCGCATCGTCGATCGCGACCTGGGCCGGGTCCGGGATGGCGAACGGCAGGCGGCGGGCCGCGGCGAGGTCGCGCGCCACGCCTGCCACGGACCAGGCGTCGGGTCGGTTCGCATCGACCGCGATGTCGAACACGACGTCGCGCTCGATGCCGAGCACCTCGACCAGGGCCGTGCCGGGGACGAGGCCGTCGCGGCCGACCCCGCTCCGCAGGACGAGGATCCCCTCGTGGTCCTCGGACAGCCCCAGCTCGCGTCCCGACAACAACATCCCGTTGGACTCCACGCCGCGCATCTTGCGGCGCTCGATCTGCACCCCGCCGGGCAGCGCCGCCCCCACGGGAGCGAAGGGCACGATGTCGCCTTCGTCGAAGTTCCACGCCCCGCACACGACCTCGACCGGATCGCCCCCCGCGTCGACGACCACCTTCCGGATCTTGTCCGCGCCGGGGATCGAGGCGATCTCCAGCACCTTCGCCACCACCACGTCGCCCAGACCCTCACCGACGTGCTGGATCTCCTCGACGACGAGGCCGAGGTCATCGAGTTGGGCGGCCAGGTCGGCAGGTTCGCCGGAAAACGGAGCGAAGTCGCACAACCACGACAGAGGGACGCGCACGACCGTTCCTCAGATCTGACGGAGGAAGCGGGCGTCGTTCTCGAGCAGGATCCGCATGTCCGGGATCTCGTGGCGCATCTGGGCACACCGATCGATGCCGAAGCCGAAGGCGAAGCCGGTCCACTCCTCCGCGTCCACGCCGACCGCCTCGAACACGGCCGGATCGACCATGCCGGCACCACCGAGCTCCACCCACCCGGTGTGGGAGCAGGTGCGACATCCCTTCCCCTTGCAGATGGTGCACGTGATCTCGAACTCGGCGGAAGGCTCCGTGAACGGGAAGTACGACGGGCGAAGCCTCGAGTGGATGTCAGGACCGAAGTACGACGTCGTGAAAGTCTCGATCGTGCCGGCCAGGTCGGCGAAGCTGATGCCATGGTCCACGACGAGTCCCTCGATCTGGTGGAACGTCGGGATGTGGCGGGCATCGGGCGTGTCGCGGCGGTAGCACGTGCCCGGCATCACGGCGTAGATCGGCGGTCCCTGGCTCTGCATCAGCCTGATCTGGACCGGCGACGTGTGCGTCCGCAGGACCACGGTTTCGGGCTCGCCCAGGTCGAGGTACAACGTGTCCCACATACCGCGGGCGGGGTGGGCGGGGGGCATGTGCAACGCCTCGAAGTTGTACCAGTCGGTCTCGACCTCGGGACCTTCGGCGACGACGAGCCCCATCCCCACGAACACGTCCTCGAGCTCGTCGCGGGTCCGCTCCACCAGGTTGAGGTGGCCTCGCAACCGGGGCGCAGTCACCTCGGTCAGGTCGAGCCGGTCCGCCTCGAGACGCGCCGCCCGTTCGAGCTCGGACAGTCGGAGACGACGGTCTGCCACGAGCTCCTCGATGCGCCCGCGGGCGCGGTCGAGGCGCTCGCCGGCCCGGGGCCGCTCACCCGGCTCGAGGGCGCCGAGGGTCCGGTGGGCGCGAGTCAGCTCAGAGCGCTTGCCGAGCAATTCCGCTTCGATCTTCTCCAACCCGGCGAGCGTGTCGGCCCGGGCCACGCGCTCCTCGGCCGACGCCACCAGTGCCTCGGGGTCGACCGGACCGCCCGGCGCCGCTGCCTGGTTGGGGCGCGCCGCGCTCACTGGGCCTTCTCCATGGCGGGGAGGTTAGAGCGCACCCGCGCCACCTCGAAGCAGAGCACGGCCGCCGCGGTCGCGACGTTGAGGGACTCGGCCCCCCCCGTCATCGGGACGCTGACCCGACCGTCGGTGTGATCGTCGAGCGAGGACGGCAGACCACTCGCCTCGTTCCCGAGTACCAGAGCGAGGGGGGCGCGCAGGTCGACCTCGGTGTACGGCTCGCCGCCGTGCGACGACGCCGCGAGCCGGCGCAGGCCCATCTCCCCCAGCCGGTCGAGCACGACGGCGGGGTCGCCGCCCGCCACCACCCGAAGATGCAGCACCGACCCGGCCGAGGCGCGCACCGTCTTCGGGTTGAAGGGGTCGACCGTGCCGTCACAGCACACCACGGCGTCCGCGCCGGCGGCGTCCGCCACCCGCACGACCGCACCGGCGTTGCCCGGGTCGCGCACGTCCACGCACACGACGACGAACGTGGCGCTCCCCAGGTCGTCGAAGGTCGCCACCGGGGTGCGGACGATCGCCAGCACGGGCTGAGGTGTCACCGTGTCGGCCACCCGCTCGAGGACGCCCGGACCCAGGTCGAACACCCGAGCCCCGGCGCTCGCGGCGCGAACGACGGCGGAGTCGTCGACTTCTTCGTCCTGGCGTCGGGGACGGGGGGAGGCGTCGGACCCGGCCGAGGCGTGTCCCACGAACACCGCCTCCACCGAGGCGCCTGCGTCCAGCGCGCTCCCGAGAAGCTTCGTTCCTTCCACCACGAACACCCCCTCCGCCCGGCGGGCGCTGCTCCGGCGGAGGAGCCGGCGCAAGCGCTGGACGCGCTGGTGCCGGAACGAAAGCGCAGTGGTCAGGACGCGTCCCCCACCTCGGCGGCTACGGGCTGTGCACCCGCTCGACGGCCCGATGAGGACCCGTCGCCCCCTGCCGCCGCGGCCACGTCGACCAGCCGGGCGAAGGCATCGGGATCGGTGACCGCCAGATCGGCGAGCATCTTCCGGTCGACGTCGACCTCGGCACGGCGGAGCCCCGCGATGAGGCGGCTGTAGCTCATGCCGTTGGCGCGCGCCGCCGCGTTGATGCGCTGGATCCACAGGCGTCGGAAATCACCCTTGCGCGCCCTGCGGTCGCGATAGGCGTACTGCAGCGAATGCATCACCGCCTCGTTGGCGGCCTTGAAGGTCCGAGACCGGTTGCCGTAGTAGCCCTCGGCCTGTTCCAGGACGGCGCGGCGGTGCTTCTTGCTGCTTACGGCGCGCTTCACCCTGGCCATGACGAACTCCTTTCGTGGACGAATCCCTTACCCCGTTGGTGGCCGCCCGCCGGGTGGGCCGGCGGCGAGCCGGTGCTGCTTTGTCGTGCCGAGCCAGCGCCTTCGGCCGGACTTGCCTACCGTCCGAGAAGGCGGCGCACCTCGCGTCGGTCCGCCGCGGACACCTCGGTCTCGCGCGCCAGTCGGCGGGTCCGTTTGCTCGGCTTCTTCTCGAGCAGGTGGCTCCGATTGGCGCGACGCCGGCGGATCCGGCCCGTGCCGGTGATCTTGAAGCGCTTGGCCGCGCCCCGATCCGTCTTCATCTTCGCCATCTCATACTCCCTGCTCCGCCGGGCCCGGGGCGGCGCCGTCGGCCGGTGCCGGACTCTCAGCTGCGACGACCTCTCCATTCGCGGCACCGTGGTCGTCGCGTGCCGCCCGGGCCGCCGCCGACTGCCGGGCCCGCTTGTCCGGCGCCAACACCATCACCATGTTTCGACCGTCGAGCCGCGCCTCGGACTCCACCCGCGCCGTGCCGTCGACACGCGCCGCCACGCGGTCGAGGATCCGCTGGCCCAGCTCCGGGTGGAACACCTCGCGCCCCCGGAACATGATCGTGACCTTGACCTTGTGGCCCTCGTTCAAGAACTTCAGCACCTGGCGGGTCTTGGTCTCGAAGTCACCGGGACCGATCTTCGGTCGGTACTTCATCTCCTTGATCCCGACGCTCGTCGTCCGGCGGCGTGACTCCTTCTGCCTCTGCGCCTCGTCGAACTTGTACTTGCCGTAGTCCATGATGCGGCACACCGGTGGATCGGCGAGCGGCGCCACTTCTACGAGGTCCAAGTCGGCCTGTCGGGCAATGGCGAGGGCCTCCGGCAACGGCCTGATCCCGAGCTGATGTCCGTCGGGATCGACCAGGCGCACGTCGCGCGCCCGAATGCGGTCGTTGATCCTGGGCTCGTTGGTGGTGGTCGTGGCGATGCGGCATCACTCCCGTCGTCTGCTGGGCTCCGGCTCCTCCGAAGCCACTTGCGGAAGCGTGGCCGCCGCTCGCGGTGTCCGCACGGGCCACCGAGAGACCCGACGCACCGTGTCCGGTGGCGGGTGGGGGTGCACGGGTGGTGCGACCCCGCTTTCCTGATTTGCTCGAAGTTCTACGCTACCAGGATGAGCAGTTTGTGGACACCGGGTGGTGAGCATCGGGTCGAGCCGCATTCGGACGACGAGGGCGGCCCCGAGACGGCGCCGCCCTCCCCCAGTTCGACGCGCGCCGGGGCGGCTGCGGCCGACGATGCCGAGTTCGAGGAGATGGGCCCGGAAGAGGCCCGCCGGCTGGAGGAATTGCGCCGCCAGATCGTGGACACCCCGGCGGAGGTCGTCGTGGCGAACCACGTCTACGGGCTGTTCGAGCTGGCCGCCATCCACCTGTCGGAGCAGCCCGTCAACCGGGAACAGGCCCGCCTGGCGGTCGACGCCATGGGGGTGTTGGTCGAAGGCCTGGCCGGTCGGCTGGGAGACGCTGAGCCTTCCCTGCGCGACGCGTTGGCTCAGATCCGTCTGGCCTACGTGCAGCTCGGGGGCGGTCCGGCGGAGGACGGGGACAGCAGCTGACCGGCCCGAACGCGTCGTACCGACATACCGCCAGCCCCGCCTCCGGGCTGGTGTTCGGGACGGCCGATCAGGTCGTCGGCCGGGCCGTTCCGATCCCGACGATGGACCGGGCTTCGTAGTGCCCGCCGTGGCCCGCAGCGACCGCGAACGCGACGCGCGTCCCGACCTCGACGGTGCGAGTGCCGTCGACGATGGCGGCACAGTGGAACCGGTAGCGGTGCCCGTCGTCGCCGAGGACCGACCCGAGGCCGCGGTCTTCGTCGAACTCGCTCACCACGCCGGTGCGCGGGGCTCGGGGACCGAGGCGGGGCTGCGTCACGATCCCTCCGATGGTCCCGTGTCGTGCGCCTGTTCCGACTCGGCCGTCAGTGAACGATCTTGGACAGAGCGAGTTCGATGATGTCGCTCGCGCCGCAGTCCTTCAAGGCGGGGATGAGGACGTTCACGTCGGACTTGGGTACGACCGTCTCCACCGCGTAGGCACCACCACCTGACAGCTCCGACACCGTCGGCGCCTTCAAGGCGGGGAGCACGGCCACCACCGCGGGCAGATCGGTCGCCGCCACGTTCAGCTTAAGCAGGACCTTGCCCCGTGCTTCGAGCGCCCCCTGCAGCAACGTCATGAGATGGTCCATGGCGAGACGCTTGGCCCCGTCCACCGCCGCCACCGGATTGGCGATGACCTCGGTGCGTGACACGAGCAGCGTCTCGACGATGCGCAACCCCGCCGCCGCCAGGGCTCGCCCCGTCTCGGTGATCTCGACCACGGCGTCGGCGATGTCGGGGACCTTGGCCTCGGTCGCGCCGTAGGAGATGCGGATGTCTGCGTCCACGCCCGCCTTCTCGAGGACCCGGCGGGTGAGCTCGGGGTACTCGGTCGAGACGCGCGCCCCACGGGGAAGGTCGGCGACGGTCTGGACCGACGAGTCGCGCGCCACCGCCAACACGACGCGGATCGGGTTGCTCGTCTCCTTGGAGTACGCCAACTCGCCCAGCGAGACGACCTCGGCGCCGGTCTCCTCGATCCAGTCACGGCCCGTGATGCCCAGGTCGAAGGTTCCCTCGGCCACGTACCCGGGGATCTCCTGGGGCCGCAGGATGCGCACCTCGTCGACCCGGGGGTCGTCGATGTCGGCCCGGTAGTCGACGTCGGAGCCCCGCACGACCGAGAGGTCGGCCGCGGTGAACAGCTCGAGCGTCGCCTTTTCGAGCGATCCCTTCGGTAGGACGATCCGCAGCACGTCGAGCCCGGACCGCCTCAGCGCACCGGTGCCGGCAGCTTGCCCAGCAGGTTCGCCATCTCGAGGGCGCTGCGCGCCGCCTCGTATCCCTTGTTGGTGTCCCCCTCGCCCGATCGGGCGAGCGCCTGCTCCACCGTGTCGGTGGTGAGCACGCCGAACACCACGGGCACGCCGGTGTCGAGCGCGGCGCGCTGCAGCCCGGACGCGCACTGCCCGGCCACGAAATCGAAGTGCGCGGTCTCACCCCGGATCACCGCGCCGAGGGCGATCACCGCGTCCACGTCTCCCGACCCGGCCAGCCGCAGCGCGGCGAGGGGCAGCTCGAAGGCGCCGGGCACCCACGCCACCGACACCGAGCCCGGCGCCACACCGTGCTTCTCGAGCCCGACGAGCACGCCGTCCAGGAGGCGCTCGGTGATCCCGCCGTTGAACTTGGCGCACACCACGGCGACGCGCCCCCCACCAGCGCGACCGTCGCCGTCGTACGAAGTGCCGACCTTCGCCGCGGCGGCGTCCACCGCGTCGGCCGACAGGGCGGTGGCGTCAGAGGACGTCATCGAGGCCCTCCAGGATGTGGCCGAGGCGTTCGCGCTTGGTCCTCAGGTACTCGATGTTCTCGGGGTTGGAGGGAAGGGTGAGCGGGACACGGTCGACGATGTCGAGCCCGAAGCCCTCGAGGCCTCCGTACTTCATCGGGTTGTTGGTCATGAGGCGCATCGTCGTCACACCGAGATCGACGAGGATCTGCGCCCCGATGCCGTACTCGCGGTTGTCCACGGGGAGTCCGAGCTCGAGGTTGGCGTCGACCGTGTCGTGACCTTCCTCCTGGAGGTTGTAGGCGCGCAGCTTGTGAGCGAGGCCGATGCCGCGCCCCTCGTGGCCGCGCAGGTAGACGATCACACCCGTGCCGTCCTCTGCGATGAGCCGGACGGCCTCCTCCAGCTGGGGACCGCAGTCGCATCGCAGCGATCCGAACACGTCCCCGGTCAGGCACTCGGAGTGGACACGCACGAGCACGTCCCCTTTACCGGCGATCTCGCCCCGCACCACGGCGAGGTGGTGCTCGCCGTCGAGCACTGACTCGTAGGCGTACCCGGCGAAGTCCCCGTACGCGGTGGGGATGCGGGCCGGGCCGGCGATCCGGCGCACCAGCTTGTCCTTGCGGCGGCGGTAGCGGATCAGGTCCGCGATCGAGATCAGCAGGAGCCCGTGTTTGGCGGCGAAGTCCTCGAGCTCGGGAAGCCGCGCCATACGGGTCTTGTCCTCGGAGACGAGCTCGCACAGCACGCCGGCCGGGTACATTTTGGCCGCCTTGACCAGGTCCACGGTGGCCTCGGTGTGCCCGGCCCGCTTCAGCACCCCGCCGGGGCGGTACCGCAAGGGGAAGATGTGTCCCGGACGGTTGAGGTCCCCCGGCCGGGTGTGCGGATCGATGAGGGCCTGGATGGTCGAGGCGCGGTCCTCGGCCGAGATGCCCGTGCTCGTGCCGTGGCGGTAGTCGACGCTGACCGTGAACGCGGTGCGCTGCGACTCGGTGTTCTCGCTCACCATCAACGGGAGCTCCAGCTGATCAGCGCGGTCGGGCGTGAGCGGGACGCAGATCACCCCCGAGGTGTGCGCCAGGAAGAACGCGATCTTCTCGGGCGTAGCGGCCTGCGCCGCCATGACGAGGTCGCCCTCGTTCTCGCGGTCCTCGTCGTCGACGACCACCACGATCTCCCCCTTGGAGACCGCCTTGATGGCGTCCTCGATGCGGGCGAAGGCCATCTCAGGCCGCCTCCCCGACGGGCGCGCCGGGCGTCGCGGGCGCCAGGTCGACGCGCAGGTCCTCCCCGAGCCGGACCAGCGACACGATCCGGCCCCGCCACAGGTCGCCGACGGTCGACGCGCCCGGCCCGGCGAACATGGGCACGCCGTCGTCACCCCCGAACAACGCGGGGGCGAAGTACAGGACGTAGCGGTCGACGAGTCCGGCCGAGTGGAAGCTGTGGGCCACGCGCGCGCCGCCCTCCACCAGGAGCTGGAGAACGCCCTTGGCCCCGAGCTCGTCGAGGGCGTCGCCGGGGTCGCCGGACAGCTCGAGGGCGGGCCGGACGCGCGCCCCGGGCGGAACGCGGCCGAGCACCACGCGCATCGGCTGGTGCTCCGGCTCGGGCTGCGACCGGACGGTGAGCTCGGGGTCGTCGACGCGCACGGTGCCCGCCCCCACCAGCACGGCGTCGCTCACCGCCCGCAACCCGTGAGCGTCGGCGCGCGCCTCGGCGCCGGTGAGCCAGCGCGACGACCCGTCGGGCGCCGCGATGCGTCCGTCGAGGGTGGCAGCGAGCTTGAGCACGACCCACGGGCGCCCCGTCCTCCGGTGTTTGAGATACGGGGCGAGCTGCTCGGTGGCCTCGGCCGCCGCCATGCCCACGATGACCTCGATCCCCGCGGATCTGAGCTCGTCCAGGCCCCGCCCCGACACCTGCGGATCGGGGTCGAGGAGGGCGACCACCACCCGCGCCAGCCCGGAGGCCGCGATGGCGCGGGTGCACGGTGGCGTGCGGCCGTGATGGGCGCACGGCTCGAGGGTCGTGTAGAGGGTCGCCCCCCGGGCTCGATCGCCCGCGGCGGCCAGCGCCACAACCTCGGCGTGCGGGCCTCCGGGCGGGGCGGTGGCACCTTCGAACCACTCCCCGCCTGCGCTCACCACCACGCTCCCCACCCACGGGTTGGGCGACGTGCGAGTGCGTACCGAGGCCGCCAGTGCGAGGGCGCGCCGCATGGGGGCGAGGTCTTCGCCCAGCTCGCCCGGGTCGGGCGGCTCCTCGGCGGCCGTGATCATGGGGTCACGAGTGTACTTGCCCTCCCGTCAGGGCTTTCTCTGCCGAGAGGCGAAGACGACGCGCCGCCTCCCACGGCCGTTCGTCTCCGAAGATGGCCGACCCGGCCACGAGCACTCGCGCCCCGGCCGCCACCACCGCCGCGACGGTGTCCTCGTCGATACCCCCGTCGACCTCGAGGTCGGCCGACAGGCCGCGCCGATCGAGCTCGGCGCGGATGCGCGCGATCTTGGGCACCACCTCGGGCATGAACGCCTGGCCGCCGAAGCCCGGGTGGACGGTCATGCACAGGATCAGATCAGCCTCGGCGAGGAAGGGGTCGATCTCCTCGTACGGCGTCTCGGGGTTGATCGCCACGCCCGCATGCAGTCCGAGTCGCTTGGCCTCGGCCAGCAGTTGCGACGTGTCCCCCACCTCGACGTGGACCGTGCACCCGTCTGCACCCGCGTCACGAAACGCCTCGAGGTAATCGCCGGGGTTCGTCATCATGAGGTGGCAGTCGAAGAACAGACCCGAGTGGCGGCGCAGCGACGCGACCACCGGGGGACCGATGGTCAAGTTGGGCACAAAGTGGCCGTCCATGACGTCGACGTGCAGCCAGTCCGTCTCCGAGGCGACCTCGCCGACCGCGGTGGCCAGTTCACCGAAGTCCGCCGACAACAGCGACGGTGCGATCCGCAGCACGACGGGGAGCCTACCGGGCCGACTTCTCCGGGCCCCCGAGCTTGCGGGCGGCTTCGGGCTCGTGGGGAGCTTCGGGCTCCGCCGGGCCGTGCGCCTCTTCGGGCCCTCCGAGCCGCTCACCCGGAGCGGGCCGCGCCCCCCGCAGCCACTGCGCGGCGGGCATGGCGCGCCTGCCCGCGGGCTGCACCGTGTGGAGCTCCAAGCGACCGTCGCCCGTACGGACGGCGGACCCGTCGATGGTCCCGACATCGTCCGGCTCGCCTGGCCTGTCGCCGGGCTGCGCCCGCGCGTCGAGGACGCGCAGACGCGTCCCCCGAAACGTCGTCCAGGCCCGGTCGAGACGGACGACGCGTTCGAGCTGGATGGCCGACCGGCCCCAGTCGAGGCGGAGCTCGGCCGGATCGAGCTTGGCGGCGTAGCTGGGCTCGCCCCGCTGGGGCTCGCCATCCGGCAGACCGTCGGGGCCGGCGCGCAACACGTCGAGGAGCAAACGGACGCCCGTGCCGGCCAGGCGAGCCGTCAATTCGCCGGCGTGCTCGTGGGGCCCGATCGCGACCCGTTCGGCCGCGAGGACCGGGCCGGTGTCGAGGCCCTCGTCGAGGCGGATGATCGACACCCCGGTCTCGGTGTCCCCCGCCAGGATGGCCCGCTCGACCGGCGCGGCGCCTCGCCAGCGCGGCAAGAGGGAGAAGTGCATGTTGAGCATGGGCACCGCCTCGAGCACCCAGGCGGGGACGAGGCGACCGAACGCCACGACCACCGCCAGTTCGACGTCCGCCTCCACCACGTCGTCGACGCGGTCGGACACCTCGATGCCCAACCTCTGCGCGGCCCGCTTGACCGGGCTCGGTCCGGTACCCGCCCCGCGTCCGCGGCGAGCGTCGCGCCGGCTCACCACGAGCGAGACGTCGTGCCCGGCGCGCACCAGCGCCTCGAGCGGCGTCACGGCGGCCTCGGGCGAGCCGAGGAACGCCAAGCGCGCCACCGCGGTGGCGCTACAGCCCGGTGTGGCCGGCGGAAGGGGAGCCGGTCGGGCCCGAGCCCGCGGCGTCGCCCGGAAGGTCGAGCGCCCTGGTTCTCAGGATCCGCTTGGCCTCTTTGCGCTGGTCGTCGTCGAGCCGTTCCACCAGCAGCACGCCGTCGAGATGGTCCACCTCGTGTTGGAACACGCGGGCCAAGAACTCGTCCGCGTCGACCGACACCTCGGTGCCGTCGAGGTCGTAGCCGCTGAGGTGCACCTCCTTCGGGCGCACGATCGGCCACGACAGCCCGGGGACCGACAGACAGCCTTCGTCGTAGACCCACTCGCCTCGCGCCTCGGACAGCACCGGATTGACGATGGTCTTGGGGCCTGTCCCGTCACCGGTGTCGTAGACGAAGAGGCGCTTCTGCACGCCGACCTGCGGTGCCGCCAGGCCCACACCGGGCGCGTCGTACATCGTCTGCACCATGTCGTCGGCCAGCTGCTTCAGACGGCCGTCGACGGTGTCGACCTCCGACGCTCGCTGTCGAAGCACCGGGTCGCCGTAGAGACGAATCGAGAACGCGCTCACGGCTCGCCACTGTACCGGGGGGTCCGCGCCACCGGACGCGCCGCGACGCCCTTCGCTCGTTGTCCGATCAACCCCAGCGTGTGCTCATCACGGGCCGGTCATGCCCGCACCGGGTCGACCTCGACCCGCAGGCGGCCCGCGGGGCGGGCGGCCGCCCCGATCAGGTCGCTCAGGACGGCGTGGTCGGGGGCGCGCACCGACCAGACGCCCTCGACCGGACCGCTCACGGCCGTGCCGGCCGGCGCGGCGCTGCGCAGCGACGCCGCGAAGACCTCGGCCGCCTCGCCCGACACGAGAGCGAGCGCGCCGAACGGAGGCAGCCCGAGGGCACGACGCACCGGCTCGTCGGCGTTGGCGACGATCCCCGGGTCGGCCGACACCGCGGCGAGGAGGACTTCGTGTCGAGGCAGCCGGGTCTGGACGAGCACGCGCCCGGGGGCGCGATCCCGATCGGCGGGGCGCGCGGATGGCGCGCTCACCAGACGTGCGGCCCGGGCGACGAGAGCGAGAGCCTGCTCTGACGCTCCGAAGCGCGGCGCGAGCAGCTCGGCGTCGAAGTCCAAGAAGACCACGACGTCCGCACCGGGCACGCGGTGGAGCGCCGCTTCGGTCCCGACCACCACCGCCCCGGCCGGGGCTTCGCTCGGCGACGCGGAAGCTGAACCCGAACGCGGTCCGGACACGGCGGTCACCGGGTGGCCCGTCAACGCTTCGAGCTCCCTTTGGACGCGGGCCACGCCGAGCCGGCGAGCCTTCATCCGCGTCGCGCCGCAGTGGTCACACACGACGGGGCGCAGCGTGCCGCATCGGCGACAGCGAAGACCGGGCGCTCCCGGCCGCTCGGGGGTCGCGTCCACCAGCTCGACTGCCGCGCCGCACCGCTCGCACCGCGCCAGCTCGTTGCAGGCCGCACATGCGAGGAGCCGGACCGCCCCCGTCCGGTTGACGACGCACACCACGCGCCGCCCGGGGTGCTCGACGGCCCACCGGACCTCGCGCACCAGACGATCGGAGAACAACCCGCGCCGAGGATCGTCGCCTCGCCGGTCCACCACCTCGACCGGTGGCCACCCGCGCCGCTCGGCGCGGCGCGCCTCGGTGACGAGCCGACCCGAGGCGAGCAACTCGAGCGTCGGGCACGAGGACACCAAGACGCACGGTGCCCCGTCGCGCCGGGCTCGTTCCGCCACGACCCCCCAGGCGTGCCACGTCGGGGCCCGCTCCTCGTGGTACGCCTGCTCGTGCGCGTCGAGGACCACCGCCGCGGCAAGGCGGGGCAACGGCGCGAAGGCCGCGGCCCGCGTTCCGACCGCCACCACGCCCCCGGCGCGCGCCAACGGCCACTCGCCGGGCAAAAGCGCCACCGGATGGCCGGCCTGCCGGAGACGACCCGCCAGCTCGGCCGCCTGGTCCACCTCGGGAGCGAGCACCAGGACCCCGGCTTTGCCGGCCCCGTCACCGAGCAATCGGGCGGCGGCATCCCATATGGGCGCGGGGTCGGTCGCCGGGGCGAGGCGCATCACGGTGGTCCCGACAACCGCGAGCGCCTCGGCCGCGACGGCGCCGTCCACGGCGTTGCCGACAGGCTCGGTGCCGACGGGCTCGCCGACGGCCGGCGCGCCGACGGGCCTTCCTCCCCCGCCACGCGGCGCTTCTGTGACCGGTCTACCCGTGCCGCCTCCGGCGGGCGGGAGGGCGCGCACGGCCACGGGTGCGGACGCGGTTCGCAGGAACGAGGCAATCGGGCCGGCCCACCGCCATGCCGCCCACCGGGCCATCTCGAGCACCGATGTCGGGGGCCCCCAGCCTCGCACCGCAGCCAGAGGTCGCAGCTCGATGTGAGGGGGCGGCTCCCGGTCCTCGTCGACCACCCACCCGCCCACGCGCCGGCCGTTCAGCACGACCCGTACCTCGGTCCCCGGTCGCACCTGGCCATCGAGCGCGTCCGGCACGACGTAGTCGAACGTCCTTCTCAGCGCGAGGACGTCGGGCAGCACCGACACCACGCGACCAGACCCCTCCGACGGCACGCACAGAGCTTGGCGCGTCCCTGTGTCAGGGCGGATCGCCGCCCTCCGGTTGCCTACAGGCCGAGCTCGCGCTTGAGGTCGTCGACCCGGGGTGTCGCCTCCCAGGTGAACTCCTTGTCGGACCGGCCGAAGTGACCGTACGCAGCGGTGCGCCGGTAGATGGGCCGCAACAGGTCGAGGTCGCGGACGATCGCGGCGGGGCGAAGGTCGAAGACCAGGCGCACCGCACCCTCGATGGCAGAGGGATCGACGGCCTCGGTGCCGAAGGTCTCGATCATGAGTGACACGGGATGCGCCACGCCGATGGCATAGGCGACCTGCACCTCGCACCGTCGCGCCGCGCCTGACGCCACCACGTGCTTGGCCACCCACCGCGCCGCGTAGGCGGCGGAGCGGTCGACTTTGGAGGGATCCTTGCCCGAGAACGCCCCGCCCCCGTGGCGCGCCATCCCACCGTACGTATCGACGATGATCTTCCGGCCCGTGAGACCGGTGTCGGCGTGCGGTCCGCCCAGCTCGAAGCGGCCGGTCGGATTGGCGAGGATGCGCATGGAGGACGAGTCGAGCCCCGGCGGCAACAGCGGGTGGATCACGTGCTCGCGCAAGTCGGGCAACAGCAACGTCTCGATGTCGACCCCCGGCGCGTGCTGGGTCGAGATCAAGATGGTGTCGATGGCGACAGGCCGGCCGTCCTCGTACACCACGCTCACCTGGGTCTTGCCGTCGGGACGCAAGTACGGGAGAACGCCCACCCGGCGGACCTGCGCCAGGCGTTGAGCCAAACGGTGCGCCAGCCAGATCGGCATGGGCATGAGATCAGGCGTCTCGTCGCAGGCGTAGCCGAACATCATGCCCTGGTCGCCCGCTCCCTGAGCGTTCAGTTGGTCTTCGCCCCCGGATCCGGTGCGCACTTCGTGGGCGGAAGTCACTCCCTGAGCGATGTCGGGGGACTGTTCGTCCAGCGCGACCATCACTCCGCACGTGCGCCCGTTGAAGCCGTGTGCATCGCTGTCGTAGCCGATGTCGCACACCACCCTGCGCACGATCGTCGGAATGTCGACGTAGCACTGGGTCGAGATCTCTCCGGCCACCACCACCAGGCCGGTGGTCAGCAACGTCTCGCATGCCACGCGCGAGCCGGGATCCGCCTCGATCACCGAGTCCAGGACCGAGTCGGAGATCTGGTCGGCCATCTTGTCCGGGTGGCCCTCGGTCACCGACTCCGATGTGAAGGTGTGGCGCGTCACGTGTCGCTCCCTCGAGTTGTCGTCCGTCGCTCAGGCGTCGGAGTCGGACGCGTCGCCGCCACGACCCACTCCCCGCAGGTGGTCGATCACACTATCCAAGATGGCGTCGGCCACCTCGAGCTTGGATGCCAGGGCAACGTCGTTGCGACTTCCGTCTGCGCCGAAGATGGTCACCGCGTTCGTGTCGTGGTCGAAGCCGACGCCGGCGGCCGAGACATCATTCGCGACCATGAAGTCCACGCCCTTGGCGCGCAGCTTCGAAGCGGCGCGCGCCTCGAGCTCGTGGGTCTCAGCTGCGAAGCCCACCAGGACCTGCCCGGGAGGACGGCGTCGGCCCAACTCCGCGAGGATGTCGGGCGTGGGCTCGAGCACGACCTCGGGCATGCCTTCGGACTTGGCGAGCTTGCGATCTGCGGGCGACTTGGGACGGAAATCGGCCACGGCCGCCGCCATGATCACGACATCCGCATCGGCCGCGTGCTCGAGCATCGCGGCTTCCATCTGCGCGGCCGTGTCGACTCGCACGAGCTTCACTCCGGCCGGTCCCGGAGCAGTTGCCGCGGTCACGAGCACCACTTCGGCGCCCCGCCCGACAGCCGCCTCGGCGAGAGCGTGGCCCTGCTTTCCGGACGACCGGTTCGAGATGAACCGCACCGGATCGATCGGCTCGCGCGTCCCTCCCGCGCTCACCACCACACGCCTGCCCTGCAACCCTCTCGTGGCGCCGCCCCGGGGAGTCGCGCCTGACGGCAGGGCGCTCAGAACGCCCAAGACGGCATCGACGACCTCCTCCGGTTCGGCCAGGCGCCCGGCCCCGACGTCGCCCCCGGCGAGCCGTCCCTCGCCCGGTGCCACGATGTGCACACCTCGCTGTCGCAGTGTGGCCACGTTGTCCTGCACCGCGGGGTGCTCCCACATCTCGGTGTGCATGGCGGGACACACCACGACGGGAGCGCGCGTCGCGAGCACGGTTGCAGTGAGGAGGCTGTCGGCGATCCCCGCCGCGTAGCAGCCGAGAAAGTGCGCCGTGGCGGGTACCACGGCGACGACATCGGCGCGCCGTCCCAGGCGCGTATGCGGAATGGGGTCGTCTTCCGTCCACAGCGTCCGCTGCACGGGCTCCGAAGCGAGCGCAGAGAACGTGACCTCCCCGACGAATCGCGTGGCGTCCTCGGTCAGGACCGGGACGACGTGGGCGCCCGCGTCGACGAGACGACGGCACACCTCGACCGCCTTGTAGGCCGCGATCCCGCCGGTGACGCCGAGCACGACGGTCTTGCCTGTCGCGGGAGTCGTCATAGCGGCGCGTGCTCGCCGGACAGGTCGCGGGCGACCCGACGGGCTACTCGGCCTCCCCCGGCTCGGCCGCCTCGGGCTCGCCTCCGTCGAGGGCCGTCAGTGCGGTCAACTCCGCATCGCCTCCGGTCCCCTCGGCGTCTTCGTCGTCCTCACCGGGTTCAGGTCGGTGGAACGTCGCCTTGGCCGCGGCGATCTCCTCGAACGCGATCGTGAGCGGCTTGCCCGACACCGAGGTGACCTGAGGAGGAACGACCACACCCAGGCCCTCGCCCAGCTGGTTGTAGTACGAGTTGATCTGGCGGGCGCGCTTTGCTGACAACGCGACCAACGTGAACTTCGAGTCCACCTTGTCGAGCAGTTCCTCGACAGGAGGATCCATAAGGGTGTTGCGGCGCTGGGCCATCGGGCTCCTTCACGATCGCCGGCTACGACGCCGACGGCGGATGGCGGTGAGCAGCCAGTATACCCTCCACCTCCCCTACAGCCCGGTCCAGGTCGTCGTTGACCACGACGTGTGACGTGAGCTCCCTCCCCACGCGCTCCTCCTCGACCCCGAGTTTGAGCCGGCGGGCCACTTCGTCCTCGTCGTCTCCCCGCTGTCGGAGGCGGGCGGCCTGCACCTCCGGGGACGGCGGCAACAGCAACACGATGACCGCCTCGGGATGCCGACGCTTCACCTGCGCGGCACCCTGCAGGTCGATCTCGAGCAACACGTCGCGACCGGGCGGTGGCTCCGGATTCGGAGTGCCGTAGCGATGCCCGAGGAATTCCGCCCATTCGAGAAAGCCGTCGTCGTTGACGCGCGCCTCGAAGGTGTCGCGGTCGACGAAGGTGTAGGCGTCGGCCCGCTCACCCGGCCGCGGGGCGCGCGTCGTCCACGATCGACTGAGCCATAGCGTTGGGTCTCGCTCGACGAGGCGAGACGCGAGCGTCCCCTTCCCCGCTCCGCCGGGGCCGGAGATGACGAGGATCAGGACTTCGAAGTGTGCGAGAGCAGCGCGTCGCGCTGATTGGCCCCGAGGCCCTGCAGCCGACGGCTCTCACTGATTCCCACGGTCTCCATGAGTCGGCGGGCCTTCACCTTGCCCAAGCCGGGAAGAGACTCGAGAACCGACAGCACCTTCATCTTGCCGACGGTTTCGTCCTGCTCTGCGCGCCGGAGGAGCTCCGACAGGGAGATGGAACCCATCTTCAACTTCTCTTTGACCTCGGCCCGTTCGCGACGGACCTTGGCAGCCTTGTCCAGAGCCGCTTGGCGCTGCTCCGGAGTGAGTGCGGGAGGTTGCGGCATGTGGGCCACCATAGCGCCCCCCCGACCGGGGGTCACCCAGTTGACTAGGCAACAAACGACGCAACTTCATCTGCCACCGCGGCGGCGACGCGCTCGGGGTCCTCGGCCGCGGTCACGGCGCGACCGATCACGAGGATGTCGGCTCCCGCTGCGATCGCCGCGCCCGGTGTCGCCACCCTCGCCTGATCGTCACTCGCCGTGCCCGACGGCCGGATTCCGGGGACCACGGTGAGGAGCCCGGGCGCGGCCTGGCGTGTGACGGCGAGATCGGCTGCCGCACAGACCAGACCCGCGCAGCCCGCCGCCGCCGCCAATGCAGAACGGGCCGCGAGCACCTCGGAATTGGCATCGGTTTCGCTCGTCAACACCGTCACACCGAGCACGGAGGGTGCCGGAGCGCCCGCAGCCGATGCCCCCTCGGCCATGCCCCGCACCGCGGCGCGCACCATCTGCTCGCCACCTTGCGTGTGCACGGTGGTGTAGGCAGCCCCCAGGCCGCCGATGACCCGAGCCGCTCGCGACACTGTTGTTGGAATGTCGTGCAACTTGAGGTCGAGGAAGACCCGGTAGCCCTCCACGGTCAGCGCCGAGATCGTCTCAGGACCGGCGGCACAGAAGAGCTCGAGCCCCACCTTCGCCACCCCGAACCACGGTCGGAGCCGGCGGGCCAGCCTCAGGGCGACCACGAGGTCGTCCACATCCAGCGCGAGCGCCAGTCGGTCGCGGGGATCGCTGATCACCGAGCACCCCCTGGGGACGGGGGTGGCGGTGCGGCCGGCGGTGCCGGCAGCGGCGCGCCCGGAGCCGACGGAGATGGGCGCGTCCACGGAGGCTCAGTTCGAGGCGAAGGGGGGACCGCCACTTCGGGGGAGGGCGGGCGCGCGGGAGATGCGGCCCCCGTCGACCCCGCCGACGCGGGCGCGGGCGCGGGCGGCGTCGTGCCATGCCGCGACTCCGCCCGCCGCGCTGGCCCCGGCTCCGTGCCCGGGCGAGATGCGTGCGCCTCGGGGTCGCCGGCGCGGCGGTGCACCGCCCCCACCAATGAGCGCACGTCGTCCACTCCGTGCCACCGACACCACCGAGCCAGCCCGGCGAGCACCTTGGCAGGCGCGCGCGGATCGCGAAATGTCGCCGTCCCGACCTCCACCGCGTCCGCGCCCGCCAGCATCATCTCGACCACGTCGACCCCGCGGCTGATGCCGCCCACGCCGACGATGGCCGCGCCGGGGAACGCGGCCCGACAGTCGTGCACGGCGCGCACCGCCACCGGCCGGATGGCCGGACCCGACACACCCCCGCCGCCCGGACCGGAACCGAGCCGATAGGTGCGTCGCACCGGGTCGATGGACATGCCGAGCACGGTGTTGACGAGCACGAGCGCCTCGGCGCCGGCCTCGAAAGCGGCCGCGGCGATCTCGGTGAGGTCGGCCACGTTGGGACTGAGCTTGACCCAGCGGGGGAAGCCCGACAGGCCCGCAGCGGTCACCGCGTCGGCGGTGGAACGGGCCGAGTGCGCGAACATCCGACTGCGGTCGTCGAGGTTCGGACAACTCACGTTGACTTCGAGCGCGACGATGCCGGGTGCACCCGCGAGCAGTGCACCCGCTCGCGCGTAGTCCTCGACACGCCGTCCCCAGATGCTCGCGACCACACGCGCTCCCCGATCGACGAGCGCGGGAAGGTCGCGCTCGAGCCATGCGCTCACACCCGGGCCTTGGAGTCCGACCGAGTTGAGCATCCCGGCGGGCGTCTCGTGCACCCGCGGCGCGGCGTTGCCTTCCCACGCCGTCGAGGCGAGCGACTTCACCACGACCGCGCCGAGCGTGGCCAAGTCCACGTACGGAGCGAGCTCGGCCCCGTGGCCCGAGGTCCCGGACGCCGTGAGCACCGGATTGGGCAGCGACACCGAGCCGACCCGGGTGCGCAAATCGACGCTGCGCCTCACCCGTGCACCTCCTGCAACGACACCACCGACAGCCCGTGCCGCTGCCAGTCGGCGATGCCCGCTGCCGCGGCGCGTGCCGCGGCCACCGTGGTGAGGCACGGGACCTGGTGGGCGAGCGCGGCGGAACGGATGTGCAGTCCGTCGGCGCGCGGACCGCGGCCCCGGGGCGTGTTGACCACGAGCTGCACCCGCCCCGTGGCGATCAGGTCGACGGCATCGGCCGCGCCCGCCTCGCCCACTTTGGCCACGACGGTGGCGACGGCGACACCGTGCGACTCGAGGAAGGCTGCGGTCCCGGACGTGGCTGCCAGCGAGAACCCCAGATCACGAAACGTCCGTGCCGCCTCGAGGCCTCCTGCCTTGTCCCGGTCGGCTAGCGACAGGAACACGGTGCCTTCGCTCGGAAGACGGGTCCCGGCCGCGATCTGGCTCTTGGCGAAGGCCAGGCCGAACGTGGACCCGATGCCCATCACCTCACCGGTCGACCGCATTTCGGGTCCGAGCAACGTGTCGGTGCCCGGGAAACGGGCGAAAGGGAGCACGGCCTCTTTCACGCTGACCCAGCCGTTGACGACGGGTTCACGAAGCATCCCCGCGTCACGCAGTTCCGAGAGCGTGGCGCCGGTCATGAGTCGGGCTGCGATCATCGCCACCGGCACGCCGGTCGACTTCGCCACGAAGGGGAGCGTCCTGCTGGCCCGGGGGTTCGCCTCGAGCACGTAGGTGGCCCCGTCTTTCACCGCAAACTGCACGTTGATCGGCCCGATCACGTCCAAGGCGTCGGCGATGGCCCGCGTGTGGGCCTCGATCATGTCCACGACCGCAGGGGCGAGCGTCTGGGGCGGAAGCGCGCACGCAGAATCGCCGGAATGCACGCCGGCCTCCTCGACGTGCTCCATGATCCCGGCCACGAAGATCTCTCCGGCGCAGTCCCGGACCGCGTCGACGTCGACCTCGATGGCGTCCTCCAGAAACCGGTCGACCAGCACAGGGCGTTCGGCGCTGACACCGCCCTCGCGCCGCAGCGACCCGCCCAGCGCAGCCACCACCTCGGCCAGCCGCTCGTCGTCGTAGACGATCTCCATGGCCCGCCCGCCCAGCACGTAGCTGGGCCGGACGAGGACCGGGTACCCCACTTTGTGCGCGACGGTGAGCGCTTCCTCCACCGTCACCGCGGTGCCACCGGCCGGCTGCGGGATGCCGAGGCGTTCGCACAGTGCGTTCCACTGCTCGCGGTCCTCGGCCAAGTCGATGGCCGCGGGCCTCGTCCCGAGGACCAGCTCGGCCGGCAGGGCGTGGGCCAGCTTGAGCGGCGTCTGTCCCCCCATGCTCACGATCACGCCCGCCAACGGGGCGCCGCCGGGTCCCCCGCCGGCGGCGATCTCGGCGTCGATGACGTTCGCGAGGTCTTCGCCTGTGAGCGGCTCGAAGTAGAGGCGGTCCGATGTGTCGTAGTCGGTCGACACCGTCTCGGGGTTGCAGTTCACCATCACGGTCTCGTAGCCCGCGTCGCGCAATGCCATCGAGGCGTGGACACAGCAGTAGTCGAACTCGATCCCCTGACCGATGCGGTTGGGCCCGGATCCGAGGATCACCACGCGCGGCCGACGGCTCGCCTGCACTTCGTCCTCGTCCTCGTAGGTGGCGTAGTGGTAGGGCGTGCGCGCCTCGAACTCCGCTCCGCACGTGTCCACCGTCTTGAACGTGGTCCGCACACCCGACGCGACACGCGCCGAGCGCACCGCCGCCTCGCTCACCGTCTGCGCCTCGGACGGGTCGCCCGCGTCCGAGGAGAAGAGGTAGGCCACCTGTGCGTCAGAGAACCCGAGTCGCTTGACGGCGCGCCACGTGCGGCGGTCGAGGTCCTCGACCCGGGTGCCGGCCGCGGCCCGCGCCACGAGATGACGCCGGGCGTCGGTGATGAGCGCCAGCTGGTCGAGGAACCACCGGTCGACACCCGTCGCTTCCGCCAGCGTGTCGGGGGACACGCCCCGGCGCAGCGCCGCTTCGAGCTGGAACACCCGTTCGGGTGTCGGCTCGCCCGCGCTGGCGACCAGTTCGTCGTCGTCGACCAGGTCGTAGCGCGCCTCGGCGGGGTCGGCGTTGAGTCCCGTTCGCCCCTGTTCGAGTGAACGGATCGCCTTCTGCAGCGACTCCGGGAACGTGCGTCCGATCGCCATGACCTCACCGACCGATTGCATGCGGGTTCCCAACCGGTCAGTGGTGCCGGGCAGCTTCTCAAAGGCCCAGCGCGGGATCTTCGTCACGACGTAGTCGATGGTCGGTTCGAAGCTCGCCGGCGTCGCACCGGTGATGTCGTTGGTGATCTCGTCGAGGGTGTAGCCGACCGCCAGCCGGGCAGCCATCTTGGCGATGGGGAACCCCGTCGCCTTCGACGCGAGCGCAGACGAACGCGACACCCGCGGGTTCATCTCGATGACGAGGCGCCGCCCGTCGCCCGGCTCCACCGCGAACTGGATGTTCGAGCCCCCGGTGGCCACCCCGACACGCCGGATGCACGCGAAGGCATCGTCGCGCATGGCCTGGTACTCGACGTCGGACAGTGTCTGCGCGGGGGCGACCGTGATCGAGTCCCCGGTGTGGACGCCCATCGGATCGAGGTTCTCGATGGAGCACACCACGACGCAGTTGTCGGCGCCGTCCCGCATGACTTCGAGCTCGAACTCCTTCCACCCGGCGATCGAGCGTTCGACGAGCACCTGGTGCACCGGGCTCGCCGCCAGCCCTTCGGCTGCAACGCGCGCCAACTGGGCGCGGTCGTGGGCCGTCCCCGTTCCCGCGCCGCCGAGGATGAAGCTGGGCCGGACCATGATCGGGAACCCGACCCGCTCCCCCACCGCCATGGCTTCCTCGAGAGAGTGCGCGAATCCCGACGCGGGCACGTCGAGACCGATCTCCTCCATCGCCGTCTTGAACCGGTCTCGGTCCTCCGCCGTGGCGATGGCGGTTGCGTTGGCGCCGATCAGCTCCACCCCGTTGGCCTCGAGCACACCGCGCTCGGACAGCGCCATGGCGAGGTTCAGCCCCGTCTGGCCCCCGAGCGTCGGCAGGAGCGCGTCAGGGCGTTCGCGTTCCACGATGGCGGTGAGCACGTCGGCATCGAGCGGCTCGACGTAGGTGCGGTCGGCGAGGCCGGGATCGGTCATGATCGTGGCGGGATTGGAGTTCGCCAAAATCACGCGGTATCCCTCGGCCCGCAGCACCCGGCAGGCCTGCGTCCCCGAGTAGTCGAACTCGCACGCCTGGCCGATGACGATGGGCCCCGATCCGATGATCAGGATCGACTCGAGGTCGGTGCGACGGGGCATCAGACCAGCTCCCCCTCGATCAAACGGCGGAAGCGTTCGAACAGGTAGCGCGCGTCGTGCGGCCCGGGCCCGGCCTCCGGGTGGTACTGCACGCTGAAGGCGGGCGCCCGCGTCAGGCGGATCCCCTCCACCACGCCGTCGTTCAGGTTCACGTGGGTGACCTCGGCTTGGTTCGCACCCTCGGTCGGAAGCGAAGCGCCGGCCACCGCGTAGTTGTGGTTCTGACTGGTGATCTCGACCTGGCCCGTGTCGACACGGCGCACCGGGTGGTTCCCCCCGTGGTGGCCGAACGGGAGCTTGTAGGTGCGCGCCCCGAGGGCCGCCCCGAGGAGCTGGTGGCCGAGGCAGATGCCGAACACGGGGATGCGGCCGATGAGCTCGGCGATGATCTCGATCTGCGGCCCGAGCGCAGCGGGGTCGCCCGGTCCGTTGGAGAGGAACACCCCGTCGGGCTCCATGGCGAGCACCTCCGCGGCGGGCAGGGCGGCGGGGACGACCGTGACCGTGGCGAGCTCGCCGAGGCAGCGCAGCATCGTCTCTTTGACACCGAAGTCGTAGGCCACCACTCGGCGTGGTCCCGAGCCCCGCTCGTACACCGTCGGGGTCGTCACGTCCGACACGAGGTCCCTGCCGGTCGTCCCCGGTTCGGCCGCCGCCGCGGCACGCAAGCGATCTTCGGGGGCGGTGCCGAAGGCACACCCCATGGCGCCATCGTCGCGAAGGTGGCGGGTCAGGCGTCTCGTGTCCACGCCCGAGATCCCCGGCAGGCCGCGTCGCACCATGAAGTCCTCGAGCGACGCGGTGGCCCGCCACGACGAGGGCCGAGGCGGTAGGTCGCGCACCACCATCCCCCGGCACCACGGGCGAGGCGCCTCGTCGTCAGCTGGCGTGACCCCGTAGTTGCCGATGTGCGGATAGGTGAAGGCGACGACCTGACCGGCGTAGCTGGGGTCGGTGACAACTTCTTGGTAGCCCGACAGGACGGTATTGAACACGAGCTCGCCCGTGGCGATGCCCTCGGCCGGTGCCGCCCCGATGGCGTCGCCTTCGAACACCTCCCCGTCCGCCAGCACGAGCAGGGCCGGGCGGCGTTCACCCGGCCACGTCCCGCCACCGGAGCGTCGTGTCGACGGTCCGGCGACCTCGGACACGGTCGTCGCCGTCACCGGCGGGCCTCGCCGTCCACCACGACCGGATCGCCCCGGTAGAGGGTGTGGCGCACCTGCCCCACGAGGACCCGACCCAGCCACGGTGTGTTCCGACTGCGGCTCGCGATGGCGGCTTCGTCGAGCGTCCACTTGGCGGTGGGGTCGAAGACGCACAGGTTGGCGGGGGCACCCGCCTCGATGGGGCCGCCCTGGTCCCCGCCTTGCTGACGCGCCAGGCCGGCGATGTGCGCGGGAAGCCACGACAGCAGTGCCAGCACGTCGCGCACGTCCATGACGGGCTCTCGGGCATCGCCGGGCGCGCCCGAGGCGTGACCGTTTCGCCCGGAAGGGGTTGCGCCCAGCGCGCCCAGCGTCACCGGCAGCGCCGTCTGCAGGCCGAGCATCCCCGGTGCAGCCGTGTCGAGCGGGGCGTCCTTTTTCTCCGCAGGATGGGGCGCGTGGTCGGTCGCGACCGCGTCCACGATCCCCCGGGCACACGCGTCGCGCAGGGCCCCGACGTCGGCCGCGGTCCGAAGGGGCGGATTGACCTTGAAGACGGGGTCGAACCCGGCGAGCTCGGCGTCGGTGAGGGTGAGATGGTGTGGCGTCACCTCGGCGCTCACCGGCAGGCCCTCCGCTTTGGCCGCCGCCACGAGCGCGACCGACCTCGCCGTCGACAGATGCAGGAAATGCACTCGCCCCCCGGTGAGACGGCACAACGCGATGTCCCTCCCCACCATGAGCTCCTCGGCCTCGGACGGAACCCCGGGGACGCCCAGCCGGCTCGACCACGCGCCCTCGTGCATGTGACCGCCACCCGCGAGGGAGCGGTCCTCGCAGTGCTGCGCCAGTGTCACGCCGAGACCGCGGGCGTACTCCAGGGCGCGGCGCATGACGCCCGGGTCCTGGACCCCGGTCCCGTCGTCGGTGAACAGCCGGACACCGAGGGCGGCGAGCTCCCTCATGGGGGCGAGGTGCTCCCCGGCGCGGCCCACCGTGATGGCACCCGCCACGGCCACGTGGCACATGGCACCCGCGGCCAGGTCGAGCACCTCGTGCGCGACGGCAGCCGAGTCGACGGGGGGGTCGGTGTTCGGCATGGCCACGACCGCGGTGAACCCGCCGAGGGCGGCGGCGCGCGACGCGGTCTCGACCGTCTCGGCTTCCTCGTCGCCCGGCTGGCGCAGATGCGCATGCAGGTCCACCAGTCCGGGCGTCACCAGGCACCCGCCCGCGTCGAGCTCGGCCGCACCGCTTCGGATCTCGACTCGGGGGGACACGTCGACGAAGGTTCCCCCCGACACCACCACGTCGGCGCGACGCGCCCCGTGGGCGTCGACGACGGTGCCGCCCCGGATGACGACGGTCGCCGGTGTGCGCCCCTCGCCGGGGACGGCGCCGGCCCCCTCAGGCACCGACGGTCCCGAGCATCGCCGCGGGCGGGACAGGCACCGACTCGGCTGCCCGCCCGAGCAGCATGAACAGGACCGCCATGCGGACTGCCACTCCATTGGCCACCTGGCGCAGCACCACCGACCTCGGCAGGGTGGCCACCTCGTCGGCGATCTCGATCCCACGGTTCATCGGGCCGGGATGCATGACGAGGGCATCCTCGGCCATCCGCTCGGCGCGCCTCACGCTCAGCCCGTAGCCGGCGCTGTACTCGCGCGCCGACGGCAGGAACTCCCCGGTGCCTCGCTCGATCTGCAGACGCAGCAGATAGCAGATGTCGACGTTCGGGAGCACCCCGTCGAGGTCGTGCGACACCGCCGCCACCGGCCACCCCTCCAACGACGGAGGCAGCAAGCTGCCCGGGGCCACGATCGTGATCTCGGTTCCGAGCGCGGCCAGGGCCCAGATCACCGAGCGCGCCACGCGGCTGTGGCGGACGTCGCCCACCACCGCGACGCGCAGGCCGACGAAGCACTCCGTTCCCGCCTTCTCGAGCGGCTGCCCCGAGCGCTCGGCCAACACCTGGCGGATGGTGTAGCAGTCGAGCAGTGCCTGGGTCGGGTGCTCGTGCCACCCGTCACCGGCGTTGATCACCGAGGCATCCACCCACCGAGCCACCGCGGCGGGAGCGCCTGCGGAAGGATGACGGACGACGAACGCGTCGACACCGAGCGCCGCCACCGTCTCCACCGTGTCGCGCAGCGACTCGCCCTTCTTGACCGACGACCCCTCGAGGCCGAAGGAGAGCACGTCGGCCGACAGCCGTTTGGCGGCCGTTTCGAACGACAGGCGGGTGCGGGTGGACTGCTCGGCGAACACGGTCACCACGGTCCGGCCCCGCAGCGCCGGGACCTTCGGGATGTCCCGGTGCCCGACCTCGACGAATGCGTCGGACACCCGGAGGACCTCGGCGATCTCGTCCGGGCTGAGGTCGTTCACCGACAGCAGGTGGCGACGCTGCGTCATCGAGGAACCACGTCCCCGAGCACGACTCCCTCGAGGCTGACGTCGACCTGCTCGTCGATGCGCGTGGGCATGTTCTTGCCGACGTAGTCGGGGCGGATGGGCAGCTCGCGATGACCCCGGTCGACCATGACGGCGAGCTGGACGGCGCGCGCCCGCCCGTAGTCGGCCAGGGCGTTGAGGGCGGCACGCACCGTGCGTCCCGTGAACAGGACGTCGTCGACCATGACCACGAGCTGACCGGCGAGGTCACCCGGGATCTCAGTGACGGCCTCGGGGAGCACGGGCCGGATCCCGATGTCGTCCCGGTAGAAGGCCACGTCGAGCAGGCCGACGGGCACGGCGGTGCCCTCGACGTCCTCGAGGACGCGGGCGATCCGGTAGGCGAGCGGCACGCCGCCGGTCTGCAGGCCGACGAGTACCACGTCCTCCAGCCCGCGGTTGCGCTCCACGATCTCGTGGGCGATGCGCGTCAGGGCGCGTTGCACGTCCTGAGCGGAAAGCACCTGGACCCGGGGAACGAAGACCCCACCTCGCGGTGGGGCCAACCTGCGTTCTCGCTCGGCCACGAAGGTCCTCCACGTTCCGTTCGGGCCTCACCGGACCCGCTTCACGGTCGTCGATGGATGGTATCACCGGGTCGGCGGGCGGCGGGCCCATGAGGATGCGGCGGTGCATGAGGTCCTGGCTCGTCCGGCGCCGCTCGCGCCAGAGTCGGTCCGCACCCCGTGACGGTGCCACCATGTCCAGCGTGAAAGCGCGATCGGTGGCGATCGCCTCAGGAGTCTGGCGAATCCCGACGCTGGGGCGCGACTTGGTCAACTCCTTCGCCTTCGTCGATGCCGACGGCACGGTGACCCTGATCGACGCGGGGCTGCGGGGCGCTACCCCGCGTATCCTGGCGGCGCTCGAGTCGATCGGCCGCCAACCCGAAGACGTCGCCCGCATCGTCGTCACCCACTCGCACCTTGACCACGTGGGTTCCGCGCGCCGGCTGCGGGCGCGCACCGGTGCACGCCTCGACGTCCACGACGAGGATGCCGGTTTCGTGCGCGACGGCCGCCCACCGCCTCGGGAGCCTTCCAGTCCGCTCGCGCGGGTGCTGTCGTTCGTCCATCGGCGCCAGGCGTCGTGCGACGTCGACGGGACCTTCACCGAAGGGGAACTCCTTCCGGTGGCGGGCGGGCTGCGCGTGCTGCACACCCCGGGGCATTCGCCCGGACACTGCTCGTTCCTGCACGAGCCGAGCGGCGTCCTCGTCACCGGTGATGCCATCGTGAACTTCCGCGCCCGGATCAACTACTCCTTCGTCACAGGCTGCAGCGACTTCAAGATGTCACAGGACACGGCCGACCGGCTCGGCGAGGTGGATTACGAGGTGGCCGCCTTCACGCACGGGCCCGAGATCCGCGTCGGAGCTCGCGATGCGGTGCGCGCCTTCCTGCGACGCCGCATGGCCCACGGCTGAGCGCGTCGCTCCGTTCGCGCCGGGCGACTCAACCGCGCCGGGCGACGTCAGCCCCGCACCTGGCGGGCAATGGTCGACAACACGCCGTTCACGAACGGGCCCGACGCTTCCGTGGAGTACTGCTTGGCCAGCTCGACCGCCTCGTCGATGATGACCGGAACCGGCGTCTCCGCCCGGGCGATGAGCTCGTACGTGGCGAGGCGGAGGATGCTGCGGTCGACCACCGGCATCCTGTCCAGCTCCCATCCCTCGGCCGAGGCGGCGACGAGCGCGTCGATGCGACCGGAGTGCTCGGCGACGCCTCGCACGAGTTGCGCTGCGAACGGATCGGGAGCGACCGGAAGCGAGGCGAGGACCTCTGCGACCGGAGCCCGCTTGATCTCGGCCTCGTAGAGCAGGCCGACAGCGCGCTCTCGTGCTTCGTGACGAGGGCCCTCGCCCGCCGCCTGTGTGGGTGGACCTTCAGTCACCCGGGGGCCGAGCTCGAGCTAGGCCCGGGTGATGTACTCGCCCGTGCGGGTGTCGACTTTGATCCGGTCGCCCGGATTGACGAACAGCGGGACCTGCACGACCAACCCGGTCTCGAGCGTCGCCGGCTTCCGAGCCCCGGACACCCGGTCACCTTGGACGCCGGGCTCGGTCCGGTCGACGGCGAGCTCGACCGCGGCAGGGAGGTCCACCCCCACGATCTCTCCCTGGTACATCTGCAGCACGGCACTGTCACCCTCGGTTACGTAGTTGGCGGCGTCCCCGAGGGTGGCCGGGTCGACGTGCATCTGGTCGTACGAGGTGGCGTCCATGAAGACGTAGTCGGTTCCGTCCCGGTAGAGGTACTGCATCTCGCGCTTTTCGACGATCGCCTGCTCGACCCGCTCGTCGGCCCGGAAGGTCCGCTCGAGCACCGCACCGGTGCGGACGTTCTTGAGCTTCGTACGCACGAAGGCACCACCTTTGCCCGGCTTCACGTGCTGGAACTCGACGACCGAGAAGAGACCGTCGGCCAGGTCGAGGGTCATCCCGTTGCGGAGGTCGTTCGTGGTCACAGCCATCAGGCAGCGCTGTCCTTGGGGAAAGAGGTGAGAGAGCGGCACGCACCATCGGTCACGACGACGGTGTCTTCGATGCGGACACCGCCGACCCCTGCCAGATAGATCCCCGGCTCGACGGTGACGACGACGCCGGGGGCGAGGATATCAGTGGCCCCCGGGCCGACCGCCGGGGCCTCGTGGATGTCGAGACCGACGCCGTGACCGGTGCCGTGGACGAAGGCGTCGGCCCACCCCGCCTCGGCGATCACCCCCCGGCAGGCGCGATCGACTTCGATCGTGGCCGCGCCGGCGCGCACGGCGTCGAGCCCCGCGGCCTGGGCCCGCGCCACGACCTCGAACACCCGGGCCAGTGGCTCGGCAGGCGCGCCGCCGAGGAAGAACGTGCGGGTCATGTCCGAGCGGTACCCGTCGAAGACGGCGCCGAAGTCGATCACGACCACATCGCCGGCGGCCATCCGACGAGGGCCGGGGCGGGCGTGGGGCTTGGCGGAGTTGGGCCCCGACGCCACGATCGTCTCGAAGGCGCGGTCCTCGGCCCCGCGACGCCGCATGGCGGTGTCGAGCTCGAGCGCCACGGCGTGCTCGCTCTCACCGGCGTCCACCATGGGGAGCACCTCGCGCAGCGCAGCATCCGCGATGGCGGCCGCCTGACCCATGCGCGCCAGCTCGCCCTCGTCCTTGACCCGGCGCAGTCCCTCCACGAGCCCGCTCGTGGGGACCGGTTCCGCCGGGGCGAACGCGTCCGCCCATCGGCGTTTCGCCGACCAGGTCACGTCGTCCGCTTCCAGGCCGAGCCGGGTGATCGCGCTCGCTCCCACAGCGGCGCGCAGCGCGTCTCGCTGGACCTGTCCCCCTCCCACGCTCAGCTCGATCGCATCGTCGACCTTCGCCCGGTGCAGCTGCTCGGCCGCCTGGGTCCGATACCGACCGTCGGTGACGAGCGTGGCGCGGGCCGGGCTCATCAAGAGCACGCCGGCGGATCCCGTGAAGCCGCTCAGGTACCGGACGTTGGCGAGGTTCGTGACGAGCAGCGCGTCGACGCCCGCGTCTTCGAGCCCGTCGCGAAGCCGGTCGATCCGGACGGGGAACTCGAGGGAGGGCAGGGGCCTATCGAGGCCATCGGCGTTCGTCCCCCGATCCGTCACGACGTCGCCGGTCACGCCGTGTCCTCGACCCGGTCGGCCAGCAGCTGGGCCACCGCCCGGACCGCCAGCCGGTACCCGAGCCCACCGAACCCGGCGATCGACCCGTCGGACACCGGGGCCACCACCGAAGTGTGCCGCCACGGCTCGCGTGCTGCCGGGTTGGACAGATGGAGCTCCACCACGACCCCGTCGAAGGTGGCGAGCGCGTCGTGTAGCGACCACGAGTAGTGGGTGAGCGCGCCCGCGTTCACGACGAGGGCCGCAGCGTGACCGCGGGCCCCGTGGACGATGTCGACCAGCTCACCCTCGTGATTGCTCTGGCGGTGCTCGAGCGACAGACCGAGCGCGTCGGCCTCGTCGGTGGCCGCCGCGACGTGGTCGGCCAAGGTGCTCGAGCCGTACACCTCGGGCTCGCGCTCCCCCAGCAGGTCGAGGTTGGGACCGGACAAGAGCAACACGATCGGCGCGGCGCCACCGGTCATGGTGCACACCCCATGTCGGCCAGGGTAGCGAGGACGTCCGCTGGGGCGACTCCCCGTACGGGCTCCACGCCCTGGGGCCCGTCGAGCACGAAGGTCAGGTCGTGGCGGGCCTTTTTGTCCCTCGACATGAAGCCGACGAGCTCGGAGGCGGACGAGCGCGCCGGCAACTCGGCGGACAGGTCGAAGCCGCCCACGACCCTCCGGTGGAGCTTGACGCGTTCGTCGTCGATCCGGCCCAGACGGCGCGCCAGCTCGGCTGCGAAGACGAGCCCCACGGCGACAGCCTCACCGTGGCGAAGGTCGGGCCCGGTGCGGCCGCCGAACGCGGCGGCTTCGAGGGCGTGCGCCAGGGTGTGGCCGTAGTTGAGGACCATGCGCCGGTCGGCCTCGCGTTCGTCCTCGGCCACTACCGCGGCCTTGATCGCGGCGCACATCGCCACCTGCTCCTCCAGGGGAAGGCCGAGCAGCTTGGCCCCCGGGCGACCCCCGTCGAGCAGGCCGTCACCCAAGAACGCGTACTTGGCCATTTCGCCCCGGCCCGACGACCACTCACGCGCCGGCAGGGACGCCAGCGTCTCGGTGTCGCACAGCACTGCGGCGGGCTGCCAGAACGCCCCGACGAGGTTCTTCCCCTCCGCCAGGTTCACCCCCGTCTTCCCCCCGATGGCCGCGTCGACCTGCGCAAGGAGCGTGGTGGCCACGTTCACGTACTGGACGCCCCGGTGGTACACCGCGGCCGCGAACCCGGCGACGTCGGTGACGACACCCCCGCCCACGGCCACGACGGCATCCGATCGCGACAACCCGAAGCGTGCGAGCTCCCGGCACAACTGCTCCACGGTCGCCAGGGACTTGGCTCGCTCACCTTCGGGGACGAGCATGCGTTCGAAGGGCACGCCCGGATCCACGTCGACGTCGATCCCCTCTTGGGTGACGACGGCCACGCGCGCCGCGCCGGAGGGCACGACGTCGGGGAGCGACCGCCGGGCACCGGGGCCCACGACGACGTCGTACCCCCGCTCCCCCAGTCCGACGGGGATCGTGATCACGGGTGGACCTCGCGGTGGTCGCGCTCGACCCGGCCGACAGAGGCGATGACGCAGTCGGCCGCGGCCGCCGCGTCGAGGTGGTCCACGTCAACGGTCACCGTCGCCACGTCCCGGTACAGAGCGCGCCGTGAGAGGTCCATGCGCCCCAGCTCCCGCCGGCGGGCGTCGCCCGAGACCGCGCCGAGAAGGGGGCGATCCTGCCCGTCGCCCACCCGCTGCGCCAACGTGTCAGGGCGCGCCCGCAACCACACCACCGTCCCCGCGGCGCGCATGGCGTCTCGGTTGGCCGGGTCGAGGACGGCCCCCCCTCCGACCGACACCACACTCGGGACGTCCGACGCGAGGACCGAAGCGAGCACAGCCGCCTCGTGACGGCGGAACGCGGGCTCGCCTTGGGCCGCGAAGACCTCGCGCACCGAGACGCCCGTTCGACGCTCGACTTCCTCGTCGGTGTCGACATGCGGGCGCCCCAGGCGCGTCGCCAGGATGCGCCCCGTCGTGGTCTTCCCCGTTCCCATCATGCCGACGAGGAGCAGGTGCTCACCCACCGTGGGTCGCTGCCGACGACGGTGGTTCCTCCAGGGACGCGAGATACCCGTCCCGGTTGCGGACCACCTCGGCCACCGAGTCGCCGCCGAACTTGCGCAACGACTCACTGGCGAGCACGAGCGCGAGCATCGTCTCGGCCACGACTCCCATTGCGGGGACGGCGGTGACGTCGGTGCGCTCCTTGAACGACTTGGCGGGGGCCTTCGTGACGACGTCGACCGTGCCGAGGACCGGGCGGTTCAAGGTGGCGAGTGGCTTCATGGCGACGCGCGCCACGACCAGCCCGCCCGTCGACATCCCACCCTCGATCCCGCCGGCGCGCGCCGTCTCGCGCTGGTAGCGACCCCCGCTCTCGTCCCACGAAATGGCGTCGTGCGCCTCTGATCCGCGCCGGGAGGCGATATCGGACCCCTCCCCCACCTCGACGAACTTCACCGCCTGGATGCTCATGAGCGCCTGGGCGATCAGACCGTCGAGCCGTCGGTCCCAGTGCACGTGGCTGCCGAGCCCCACCGGCACGCCGTACCCGAGCACTTCCACCACGCCGCCCAACGAGTCGCCCTCCTTGGCGGCGGCCTTGATCTCGTCCACCATGCGCGCCTCAGTGTCGGAGTCGAAGCAACGCACCGGGGACTCGTCCACGCGTCCGAGGTCCTCCGGACGGGGACGGATCCCGTCGGATACCCGCACCGACCCGATGGCGACGACGTGGCTGACGACCGACATCCCCAAACGAGCGAGCAGCGCCTTGGCCAAGTAGCCCGCGGCCACCCGGGCGGCGGTCTCGCGCGCCGAGGCTCGTTCGAGCACGTCACGCGCGTCGGCGAAGCCGTACTTCTGCATCCCGGCGAGATCGGCGTGCCCGGGGCGAGGTTGGGTCAGGATCCGGGTGGGCACGCCCGGGTCGGGGGACATCTCCTCCTGCCACTTGGGCCACTCCGAGTTGGCGATCTCGATGGCCACGGGCGACCCGAGCGTCCGCCCGTGACGCACCCCGCCGATCACGGTGACCTCGTCCGCCTCGAAGCGCATGCGCGGACCTCGGCCAAACCCCATCCGACGGCGGGCGAGCTCGGCCGCGAGCTCCGCGGTGGTGACGCTCAAGCCGGCCGGAAGGCCTTCCACGATCACCACGAGCGCCTTGCCGTGGGACTCACCGGCCGTGAGGAACCTGAGCACCTACCAAATCTACTGCCGGGCCCCGCGTCCTCCCCGCACTCGAGGCGCCGCCACGGGGCGAGCCGAGACGCGCCGCCGACACGGTGCGCGGCCGTCTCCGCGGGAGCCGGTTGCTCAGGTGCCGCGATGGAACAGGGCGTGCGCGAGGGGCGCGCCCCACAGGACCGCCACCACGGCCCCCGCCGCCAGGAACGGACCGAAGGGGATCCGCGTCTTGCGGCCGGCGCCGGTCACCGCCATGGCGACGACACCGATCAACGCGCCGAGCACGAAAGCGGCGAGGAACGCGATGAAGAGCGGGCCGTAGCCCAACCAACCGGTGGCGACACCGATCACGCCGGCGAGGCGCACGTCGCCGAAGCCCATGCCCCGCGGCACCGCCACGTGGACCGCGTAGAAGGCGGCGAACGCCCCGGCCCCGCCGATCGCGGCTCGTCCCAGTGCGCCCCAGCGGTCGTCGACCGCCGATGCCACCACGAGCAGCGGCACCATGATCCCGAGGGCGGGGTACACGATGCGGTTCGGGATGATCTGACGTTCGACGTCGACCGCGGCGATCGCCACGAGGGCGAGCCCGAACACGGCATAGGCCGCGAGCGAGGTGTCCGCGCCGATGCGCGCCGCGAAGCCGCCGAGGACGGCGGCCCCGGCGACGGCGAGCGCGGCGGGCCGCCATGCGTGCTCGGTCGAGTGCCCGCACGACGGGCACGGGGCGCGCCGAGCCCACGCCCGGGCCACGGGGACAAACCCGAGCGTCGACGGGGAGGACCCGCACGTCGGGCACCCCCACCACGGCCGCTCCAACGAGCGACGGGCTCCGAGCCGCTCGACCAGGATCTCGAGGGCGTCACCCAGCACGAGACCCCCGGCCGCGCTCACACCGGTGACCACGGCGTTCATCGGCTGGGCACGCCGGCGGCGTCGGGTGGAGAGCCCACTGAGCACGGCACCGACGAGCACGCTAACGGAGGCGCGCGACGGCGCCGCGGATGCGCGTACTACTTCTTGGCGGGCTCGTAGTACGGGTTGGTCCCGCTGGCGTGGTCGGTGACGTCGACCACGGACGTGATCTCGGGCACGACGTCACGCAGCGCGACCTCGATGCCCTGTGACAGCGTCACGGTGGCGAGCCCGCACCCCTGGCAACCTCCGCTCAGCCGCACGTACGCGACGCCCTCGTCCACCGCCACGAGATCGGCGCGGCCGCCGTGCATGGCGATGGACGGATTGACTTGGTCCTCCAGCACGGCGAGCACCCGTTGGGCGAGCTCGCCGCTGAGATCTCCCTGCGGGTGCTCGGCCGCGGCGCGGGCTCGAGGCGGCGTGTTGGGGTTCAGGATGACGAGGCCACCCTCGCCGTCGTCGGACCAGTCGAGCCTCGCCCCGACGAGGCGCTCGACGCTCGCCTCGGGGACGACGACCACGAGCCCGTCATCCTCCTCCACGACGTCGCCCGATCCGGCGTCGGACGCCGCCTGGAAATAGATGTCGTAGGTGTACGCGCCCTCGTGGGCCCCGGTCACCTCGACCCACAACGCCAGCCGCTCTGCATCGGCCTCCTGCGCCCTCGCCTCCATCACGACGGCGCGCGCCGTGGGCGTGACCGTGAGCGCAGTGGGAGCGGCGCGGACTCCGGCCGGCTCGAGGTCCTCGGCCATGGGCGTCACCTCCTGCGGCCATCATAGGGGCGTGGCCCGGGTGCTCTTGATCGTGCCGTCCGCGACGTACCGGGCCAAAGACTTCCTCGATGCCGCCCGGGCCCTCGGAGTGGAGGTGGTGGTGGGCTCGGAGGAGGTCCACGCCCTGGGCCCCCTCATGGGCACCCGATCGCTCGAGATCCCGGTGCGCGACACCGACGCGGCGGTGGACGCGGTCGTCGCCCACGACCGGGTCGCGCCTCTCGATGCGGTGGTGGCGGTCGACGACGTGGGGGCGGTCGTGGCCGCAGCCGCGGCCGAACGCCTCGGTCTGCCTCATAACCCTCCCGACGCGGTCGCGGCGGCCCGCGACAAGCTCGCCATGCGCACGCGGCTCCGGGCGGCCGAGGTGCCGCAACCACCCTTCGTCGCGGTGACGCCCGACGCCGGATCACCACACATCGCCGCGGCGGCGCGGCGCGTCGGCCTGCCGTGTGTGGTCAAACCGACGACACTCTCGGCGAGCCAGGGCGTGATCCGCGCCGACACGCCCCAGGACGCGGTCTCTGCCGCACAGCGCGTGCGAGCCATCGCCCGGGCCGAGGGTGTCACCGCCGACGCACCGATCCTCCTCGAGCAGTTCGTCCGAGGCGCCGAGGTCGCGATCGAAGCCGTGCTCGCCTCGGGGGAACTGACCGTCCTGGCGGTCTTCGACAAGCCCGACCCTCTCGACGGACCGTTCTTCGAGGAGTCGATCTACGTCACGCCGTCGCGGCTGCCCCCCGACGACCTCGGCGCCGCCACACGGGCGGTCGAGGCGGCGACCCGCGCCCTCGGGCTGGTGCACGGACCCGTGCACGCCGAGGTGCGCGTCGAGCACGGCCGGGCATCGGTCATCGAGGTGGCGGCGCGCACGATCGGAGGACTGTGTTCGCGGGCCTTGCAGTTCTCGACCGGGCAGACCCTGGAGCAGCTCGTGATCGCGCAGGCCCTGGGGCGACGAGCCGACGTGCGCCAAGCGCCCGACGCCGCGGGGGTGCTCATGTTGCCGATCCCGCGCGCCGGGCAGTTCCTCGCGGTCGAAGGGCAGTCCGATGCCCTGGCCGTGCCGGGCGTCACCGGCATCGAGATCACGGTTGCCCCCGGGCGCCGGATCGTGCCGGTGCCCGAGGGCAACCGGTACCTCGGCTTCATCTTTGCGCGCGGGTCTCGCCCCGACCGGGTGGAGATCGCCCTGCGTCGCGCTCTGGCGTCGCTGCACATCGTGATCGACCCCGGTGCCCAGTCGGCGTCCGGGACAGCCTGAGCCGAGAGAACCGGGTCCACGGTATCGGTGCCGCTACGGTGGGGCCCGTGCGCGTCGCCTTGGTCTCGACCTACGAGCTCGGCCACCAACCGCTGCACGTGGCGTCGCCCGCGGGATCGCTTCGGCGCGCCGGGCACGAGGTGCGATGCATGGACCTGTCCATCGACCCACTCGACCTCGACGTCGTGGAATGGGCGGATGCGGTGGCGTTCTCCGTACCGATGCACACCGCCATGCGCCTGGCGAGAACCGCTTGTTCCGAGATCCGGGCGCGACGACCGGACGCCGCGGTGTGCTTCTACGGGTTGTACGCCGGGTTGGACGGCGCCATGGGAACGACGCCGCTCGCCGATTCCGCCATTGCGGGGGAATACGAGCCCGGGCTGCTCCAATGGGTCGACGCTCTCGGGCCCGCCGGCGCGTTGCGACGTGCACACCGTGGCGACCACGCCTTCGTCTCGCTCGGCCGGGGTCGGTTCGGGCTGCCGGCCCGTGACCTGTTGCCGGGGCTCGACCGATATGCCCGCCTCGCGGCGGCAGGAGACCTTCGCCTGGTGGGCTATGTCGAGGCGAGCCACGGTTGCGCCCACCGCTGCCGTCACTGCCCGGTTCCCGTGGTCTACGACGGGCGCACCCGCCTCGTCGGCGTCGACGCCGTGCTGGCCGACGTCGCCCAGCTGGTCGACATGGGAGCCCGGCACCTCACGTTCGGCGACGCCGACTTCTTGAACGGTCCCCACCACGCGCGCCGAGTCGTGGACGCGGTGCACGGGGCCTTCCCGTCGCTCACCTTCGACGTCACGGCCAAGGTGGAGCACGTCCTACGCCATCGGGAGCTGTGGCGCGGGCTAGCGGCGGCGGGGTGTGTGTTCGTGGTGTCCGCCTTCGAGTCGGCGAGCGACGCCATCCTCGCCCTGCTGGACAAGGGCCACCGCGTGGCCGACGAGGTCGAGGCCGTGGGGGTCCTCCGGGCCGCGGGGATCGAACCTCGGCCGTCGCTTCTGCCCTTCACCCCCTGGTCGACCGCGGGTGACGTGCTCGACCTGCTCGACCTGGTAGCGCGTTGCGACCTCATCGGCAACGTCGACCCGGTGCAGTTCGCCATCCGGCTGCTCGTCCCGCCCGGCTCGCTCCTGCTCTCGTGCGGCGCGCTGACCGGCCGCGTCGGGCGGTACGACGACGAGCACCTGGGCTGGACGTGGTCGGCCCCCGACCCCCGGCTGGACCGTCTCCACGACGACCTGACGGCCATTGCGGCTCGGGCCGGGGCAGAGGAATGGTCACCGGCGCACGCCTACGACGAGGTGCGCGCCCATGCGGTCGCCGCCTTCGGCCCCGACGCACGCCGCCGGCGCACCCCTCCGTGCCCTGACCCCCGCCTCCGTTCGGGCCTCGGCCCGGAGGAACGGCCCCGGCTGACCGAATCGTGGTTCTGCTGCGCGGAGCCCAACGACGCCCAGGTCGTCACGGTGCGCGCCGGGCCGGCCGCGCCCGTGGGCGGTTGCTGAGGCCCGTGCCACCCCGTCGCAGCGCCGCCCGTACGGCCAGACACATCGACGCGCCGCGCCGCGCCGAGGCGTGGAAGGGCGCGCCGGCGGGGTCACACGAATGGGTGAGCTTCCCCGATCCCGAGGAAGAGCGAACGTGGTTGTTCGACGTCACCTTCCTCGAGAGCAACTGGACCTGCATCTACGGCCGGGGCTGCCAAGGCGTGCTCACCGGCCCGGCCCCCGAGCTCGTCCAGGGGTGCTGCTCCTACGGGGCGCATCTCACCGGGGGGAAAGACGCGCGCCGCGTCCAAGCCGCCGCGGCGACGCTCACCCCCGATCAATGGCAGTTCCACGACGTCGCCCGGTCCAAGGGAGCGACCCGTCCCAAAGTCGTGGCGCGCTCGAAGGCGGGCGACCTGACGACCCGTCTCGTCAAGGACGCGTGCATCTTCCTCAACCGTCCTGGCTTCCCCGGTGGAGCGGGCTGTGCGCTCCACCGGGCCGCGCTCGAACGCGGTGTCGCACCGCTCGACCTCAAACCCGACGTGTGCTGGCAGCTCCCCCTCCGCCGAGACGACGAGGTGGCCGAGGACGGCCACGTGACCTCGGTGATCCGTCAATGGGACCGCCGCGACTGGGGCGAAGGGGGCTTCGAGTTCCATTGGTGGTGCACCGAGGCGCCCGATGCGTTCGTGGGCACCCGCCCCGTCCACGAGGAGCTCGAGTCGGAGCTCGTCGCCATGGTCGGGAAGAAGATCTTCCGGCGGCTGATGCGCTACCTGCGCGCCCGCGACCGGGTCCACGAGGTGGGCGCGTCCGAACCCGGTGACGCCACCCCGAACGGCGCGGGGAGCACAGCCCCGCTGACCGGCCCCGCTCCTGTCCGGCTCCCCCACCCGGCCGTCCGGCGCCGCACCTCGACCTGAACACGCGGGGCGCGTCGACGGCGCGTCGGCGACACCGCGCCGCGCCACGACGGCGAAAACGGGGCGCCGCAGAGCCGAGCGTGGGAGTAGCTCAAGGTCCTCTGTTGGCGTGCCGACAGACAAGGCGTGCAGTTCGAGCGGGGCGCGCTGGCCATCGTCGCCGCCGCCGCCGCCTTCACCGCCGCGTTGGGCACACCCCAAGCCAGCGCATCGGCATCAGGCGCACCCCCCGCGTCAGCTCCAGCGGCCCACGTCGCTGAGAACGTGACCCCGGCGGCCGCCGACTTCTGGCTTGCCACCCCGGTCGGCAACGTGTGGAGCTTCGGTAACGCTCCCTCGTTGGGCGCGCCCGCCGGACTCGGTCTCGCCCGGCCAATCGTCGGTATCACGCCGACCGAGCAGGGGACCGGGTACTGGCTCGTGGCCTCCGACGGGGGCATCTTCGCCTACGGCGACGCCTCGTTCCACGGGTCGACGGGCGCGCTCCGGCTGAACCAGCCGGTGGTGGGCATGGCTCCCACCCCCGACGGCGGGGGGTACTGGCTCGTGGCCTCGGACGGCGGCATCTTCGCCTTCGGCGACGCCGGCTTCTACGGGTCGACGGGCGCGATCCAGCTGAACCAGCCGGTGGTGGGCATGGCTCCCACCCCCGACGGCGGGGGGTACTGGCTCGAGGCCTCGGACGGCGGCATCTTCGCCTTCGGCGACGCGGCCTTTGCCGGCTCGACCGGTGCGATCCACCTGAGTCGTCCCATCGTGTCGATGGCGGCCACCCCGGACGGCAAGGGGTATTGGCTCGTGGCCTCGGACGGCGGCATCTTCGCCATCGGCCACGCCGGCTTCCACGGGTCGATGGGGGCGAACCCCACACCGGACCCAGCCGAGAAGGTCGTCCCCACCGACTCCGGTCTCGGGTACTGGCTCGTCGACCAGAACGGCACCGTCCACCCGTTCGGGGACGCCTCCGGCGCGCCGGGGGTCCAAGGGCTCATGTTCCGGGCCGTCACCCCCGGAGACAATGCCGTGCTGTTCGCTTTCGCCCAGCTGGGCAAGCCCTACATCTGGGGCGGCAACGGGCCGGCCGGCTACGACTGCTCAGGGCTCGCCCTCGCCTCGTGGCGCCACGGCGCCAACGTGTCGTTCGCGCGCGTCGCCAACGACCAGTACCACACCGCCGGCCAGCCGGTCGCGCTCGACGGCTTGCAGTCGGGCGACCTCGTCTTCTGGGGCTCCGACCAGTCCGACTGGACAAGCGTGTACCACACCGCCGTGTACGTGGGCGGCGGCCAGATCGTGGAGGCGACCGGCGACCACGTGCAGCTCAACTCGCTCGGGCAGTGGGGAGACGGCGACCTGATGCCCGTCGGGCGGAGGCCGTAGCGGCCTACTCGGCCGGTGGGTCGTCCTCCCGGGCGGCGCGCGGGCCGGTCCCGAGGATCTCCTCCAGCTCGTCGGACTCGGCCATGCACCACGAGGCGTGTTCGTCTTCGGGCTCGGCCCCGCACTCGGGGCAGCGCTTGTTGGCGGTCATGACCGAGCGCTTGAGGCTGCGGGCCTCCTCGAAGCGGCGATGGCGTCCCTTCTTCACGAGCGACTCCTCCGTCTGCCGGGCGCGTGGATCACGGCGAGGAACTCCCGCTCAGTGTACCTGGCGGTCAGCGGGCGCCCTACCCGCCCCGCGCCCCGCCCACACCCAGGTCAGGGCCCATGGAATCGACCCCCGGTACAGTCGTGCGACATGCCCGACGACTTCGACCCCGGGGCCATGGTCGAGCGGTTTCGCGCCCGCGCCGCCGCGGTCAGAAACCGCGGCATGCCGCCGATCGAAGGTCCGGAGCGAAAGCGCTTCATCGAGCAGGCCCAGCTCGACTACATGGATTTCGCCATGATCGGCGACGCCTCGGCCCAGCTGGACGACGGCATCCTCACGCTACGGATCGACCTTCGTCCCGAGGCCGACCAGGAGGCCTCCGACGACACCTGAGCTCCGGGCGCGATCGGGCCCGTGCTCAACCTCCGTAATTCATCCGGGTGTCCTCGACCCGCAGGACCTCGAGGTGATGCGGATCGGCCGGGTTGCTTTTCCCGTTGTGCTCCGAACCCGGCTCGGCACGTCCGTCGTCGGGCGCGACGTCGCAGTCCACGACCTCGCCCACGAACAAACTGTGGCTGCCGAGGCGCAGGACGTGGCGGACCTCGCAGTCCAGCCATGCGGACGCCACGTCGAGGATGGGAGCTCCGGTGGTCGCGGCGTGGACGGCCTGGCCCTGCATCGTGCCGGCCCCGGTGTCCTCGTCCACCTCGGCATCGGTGACCGGCTTGGCGAACCGGCGCACGAGGGCACGCTCGGTGCGGGGCAGCAGGCTCAGTGCGAAGACCATGCCGTCGGTGAGCAGGCGATGGGTCACCGCGTCCGACTCCACCCCGATCCCCACCAGCTTGGGCCGCATCGCCACCTGCGTCACCCAACTGATGGTCATGAGGTTGCGCTGCGTGCCCGCGCACGTCCCGACCACGTACAGCCCGGTCGGAAGCGACCACAGCACCCGGCGACGCACCCGGTCGTAGGTGTCGGGATCTCGTCCGGATGGGACCGGCCCGATCACCTCGCGCGCCTCGGTCACCTTCGGCCCCCTCCCTCGAGCGCGAGCAGGTCGACGCGCGCCTGGGCCTTGATGTAGCCCGACCGGGCCACGGCCAGGTCGGCGGCGACGCGAGACGGAACGCCGCTCGCCGCGCCCGCGGCGCGCAGGCACCCGTTTCCCGCCGCCGCGGCGGCGCGGTAGGCGTCGGTGAGGATGGTCGTGAGCCGCGTGTCGGGTGAGGGCAGGTTCTGGTTTGCGCTGAGCGCGTCGGTGACGAGCACGTCGCACACGGTCCGCAGTCCTCCGGCGTCGCCCGGGCTCACCTGCCGGACGCGCGCCGCGTCGGCCTCGAGCGACCCGACCGCGGCGGTGAAGCCCGTGGCGCGCACCCACGACTGCACCTGCTGCCCGAGGGTCGCTCCGGGATACGGGCCGCCGCACGCCACGAGCACCAGGGCGCTCATCACCGTGGCCGGAGCAGCGAAGGCGGCGGGGGACGCCCTCATAACGGGGTCCAGTGCCCGTGGCGGGGCAGGTCGGGCGGAGGCCAGTCCGGGTCGAGCTGGCGCAGGAAGAGCGCGCCGCGCTCCTCCTCGTCGGTCTCGCCGATGGCCGCCGCCGCGGCGCGCAGCCCTTCGACGCACCGCAGGAAGCCGCGGTTGGCCTGATGGCGCCAACGGACATATCCACTGCCGCGCCACCCCGCCCGGCGCAGGGCGTCGAGGCCGCGGTGGTATCCGACGCGGAAGCACGCGTACGCCTCGACGTCGTCGCGCGCCAGGTCACCGAGCGCCGCCCACGCCTCGGACCAGTCAGGGAAGGCCCGCACCACGTCGGCCACCGCGTCGCGGCGCTGGCCGGTGGGCGCGCCGAGAGCGGAGGAGAGTCGCTCGGGCGCCCCGGGGTGAGGCGGGTCGAGGGTCGTCTCGGGCGGACCCGAGCCGACGTGGACCGGTCCGGTCACGGGGAGGGATGCTCCGGCTCGGACCGCTCCGGCAGGTAGTGGCGGCGGCCGGCCGCGTCCGCCCACACCCGCATGAGCCGCTCGGTACCCGGGTCCCGGAAGACTTCGTCGGTCGGCACCCATCCCGGTTCGGGGCGTTCGGCCTCGCCGTGACGGCGCACGAACAAGCTCATCCCCGCGGCGACGAGGACGGCGGCGATCCCCACCGCGCCGAGCAGAGCGAACAGCATGCGACGCTTAGCGGCGTGGCCCGATCACCACGGCCGTGCCGTACGCGGCGATCTCGGTGAGGGACTGGCCGATCTCCGACGAGTCGAAGCGCATGCCCACGATGGCGTTCGCCCCCATCACCCGGGCGTTCTCGATGAGCCGGTCGATGGCATGGCGCCGGCTGTCCTCGAGCAGTTTGGTGTACTGGCCCACCTCACCTCCCACCAACGACTTGAACGACGCCCCGATCCCGCGCACCGCACCCATCGACCGCACCACGAGCCCGAAACACGACCCGAGGGTTCGCTCGATCTGGTACTCGGGGAAATCGAACGCCGTGCTGATGGGAAACGTCGCGTAGCCCGTGACGGTGCCCGCAGGTTCCTGGGTGGCCACGATGCCTCCTTACGTCGTCGAGTGAGCGAAGACCGGATGCCGGCCCGGCGCGCCCGAAGGTCACTCGACGCTCACGAGATGGTAGTCCCGCCCCCGCTGGAGAACGACGTGGCGCCCGAAGAGGAGGTCGTCGCGTCCGAGGCGCGCGTCGGTGTCGCGCACACGACGACCGTTCACCGAGATGCCACCCTGGTTGACGAGGGTGCGGGCCTCGCTCTTCGAACGCGCTAGGCCGCTTTGCACGAGCGCGTCCACCAACGTGATGCCGCCGTCCAGTGCGCTCCGGCTCCATGTCGACGAGGGCGCCTCCGCGCACACGTCGAGGAGCATCTTCTCGTCGAGCTCGTCGATCTTCCCCTCGTACAGGGCGGCGGCCGCCCGCTCGGCCCGGGTCGTCTCCTCCTGGCCGTGCACCAGGGTGCACACGGCGCGAGCGAGGGCGCGCGGTGCCTCGCGCCGCTCGGGGTGCTGGGACGTCGACCGGTCCAGGGCCTCGATGTCGCCGGGTTCGAGGAAGGTGAAGTACCGCAGGTACGTCCCCGCCACGCTGTCCTCGGTCCGCAGGAAGAACTGGTAGAGCTGATACGGGCTCGTCCGTTTCGGGTCGAGCCACACCGTGCCGGACTCCGTCTTGCCGAACTTGGTGCCGTCGGCCTTCAAGACGAGCGGCGTGGTGAGCCCGTACACCTCCTCGCCGCGCACCTTGCGAACGAGGTCGAGGCCCATCGTGATGTTGCCCCACTGGTCGCTCGCACCGACCTGGAGGCGACACTCGTATGCGTCGAACAAGTGCAAGTAGTCGTACGCCTGGAGGAGCATGTAGCTGAACTCGGTGAACGAGATGCCCTGCTCGGGCCGCTCGACCCGGGACTTGACGGCCTCCTTCGCCAGCATCTGGTTCACGGTGAAGTGCTTGCCGACGTCACGGAGGAACTCGAGCACCCCGAGCGAACCGAGCCACTCGCGGTTGTCGACCACCAGCGCGCCCGAGCCGTCGGGACCGGGAGAGAACTCGAGCAGGCGCTCGAGCTGGGCGCGGATGCCAGCGAGGTTGGCGCCGATCTCGTCCTCGGACAACAGGGGCCTCTCCTCGCTCTTCCCGCCCGGATCCCCGATGAGCCCGGTGCCGCCTCCCGCCAGCGCGATCGGGCGGTGCCCGTGCAGCTGGACGCGCCGCAGGAAGAGGACCTGGAGGAGGTGGCCGACGTGCAGGCTGTCTGCGCTCGGGTCGAAGCCGATGTACGCCGTGACACGGCCGGTGTCGAGGTCGCGGCGCAACCCTGCGCCCGCCTCCTGGTAGATCAGCCCTCGGAACTCGAGGTCCTCGACGAGAGAGGGCATCGTCTCAGCCTGCCACGGTCGTGTCGCGCCGGGTCACACCCCGCCCGAGGGCATGCTGAGGGCCCCGCCGTCCACCACGAGCACGTGCCCGGTCATCCACGAGGCCGCGTCCGACACCAGGAACAGCGCCGCCTTGGCGATGTCGTCGGGCTCGCCCAGACGGCGCAAGGGCAGCCGCTTGGCCACGGCGTCGCCGGCGGGCTCCCACAGGGCTCGGGCGAAATCGGTGCGGACCAGCCCGGGCGCGAGCGCGTTGACCCGCACCGACGGCCCGAGCTCGTAGGCGAGTTGGCGGGTGAGATGCACCAGGGCCGCCTTGGTGACGTTGTACCACCCGATCCCCCGCTCCACCCGGTAGCCGCCCACCGACGACACGTTGAGGACCACCCCTCCCCGTTGCGCCATCGAGGCGCGCCACGCCGCCTGCGTCCAGATGAGCGCGGCATTCAGGTTCACGTCGAGCGTCTTGTCGGCGCGCCCCCGGTCCAGGTCGACGAGGGGACCGAAGTACGGATTGGTGGCGGCGTTGTTCACGAGGATGTCGACCGATCCGTGGCGGTCGATCGCCTCGGCAACGCACGCTTCGGCCGATTCGGCGTCGCCCACGTTGGCAGCGCGCCAGCTGACGTCTCCTCCCGCGGCGGTCATCGACGTGGCGGCCTCGTCGAGGGCGTCGGCCTTGCGCGCCACGAGCATCACGGCCGCACCCGCTTCCGACAATCGAGCCGCGATGGCGCGGCCGATGCCACGCGACGCGCCCGTGACCAACGCCACCTTGCCGTCAGCTCGCAGTTCCACGGCGAACACCCTAGGACCGGGGCTGCGTCCGACCAGGCTGAGGGGCTCGGGACGACCCGGCCGGACCGTACGCCGCGGCCGGGCGCGCGGGCCGTAGGCTCGCAGTTGTGAACCGGCTGGCGTCGGAGACGAGCCCGTATCTCCGACAGCACGCGGACAATCCCGTCGACTGGTACCCGTGGGGAGACGAAGCATTTGCGCGGGCGCGCGCCGAGGATCGCCCCGTGTTCCTGTCGGTCGGCTACTCCGCCTGCCACTGGTGTCACGTCATGGCGCACGAGTCGTTCGAGGACGCGGCGACCGCGGCCGAGCTGAACGATCGCTTCGTCGCGGTCAAGGTGGACCGCGAGGAGCGCCCCGACGTCGACGCCGTCTACATGGAAGCCGTCCAGGCCATGACCGGCCGCGGCGGCTGGCCCATGTCGGTCTTCATCACCCCCGACGGACGGCCGTTCTTCGGTGGGACCTACTTCCCTCCCACCGACCACTACGGCATGCCGAGCTTCCGGCAGGTACTGGACGCGGTCGACGACGCGTGGCGATCCCGGCGCGACGAGGTCGAGCGCCAGGCGGACGCCCTGGCCCAGGCGATCGACCGGCGCGTCCGACTCCCCGCCACGCTGGTGCCGGGCCACGACGGCCCAGGCGACGGCCCCGGGACCGCCGCGGGGCGGGTCCTCGACCAGGCCGCCTCCGAGCTGCGGGCCCGATTCGACGCCCAGAACGGGGGCTTCGGCTCCGCCCCCAAGTTCCCCCAGCCCCAACTGGTGGAGCTGTGTCTCCGCCACCATCGGACCACCGGGGACGAGCGGTCGCTCACCATGGCGACGACCACGCTGGCGGCGATGGCGGCGGGCGGCATCTACGACCACCTGGGCGGGGGCTTCGCCCGGTACTCGACCGACGACACGTGGACGGTTCCGCACTTCGAGAAGATGCTCTACGACCAAGCCGGCCTGGTGCGGGCCTACCTGCATGCGTGGCAGGCCACCGCCGAGCCACGCTGGCTCCAGGTGGTGGAGGAGACCATCGGCTACGTGCGGCGCGACCTGGCGACACCGGCAGGCGGGCTGTGCGCGGCGGAGGACGCCGACTCCGAGGGCGAAGAGGGGCGCTTCTACCTGTGGCGCCCGGACGAAATCGCCGCGGTGGTAGGCCCCGAGCGCACCGCCGCCGTCAATGCGTGGTACGGCGTCACCGACCAAGGCAACTTCGAAGGGCGCAACATTCTCCGGCGTCCGCTCGGCGCGCCGCTCGAGCGGCCCGGAGAGATCGAACTGGCGCGGCGCGACCTGTTCGATCGGCGCGCCGGGCGTGTGCGCCCCGGGCTCGACGACAAGGTCCTGCTCGAGTGGAACGCCATGTTCGGCGCGGCCCTGGCGGAGGCGGCCTCGGCGACCGCACGGGCCGACTGGTCGGCGGCCGCGGTGCGGCTGGCGGAATTCCTCCTGGCCGAGCTGCGCCGGCCCGGTGACGAGCGCTGGATGCGATCGTGGCAGGACGGCCGGGCCCGGCACCTCGCCTACGCGGGCGACCACGCCTGGGTGGTCGAGTTCTTCACCCGGGTGGCCGAGCTCACCGGCGACCAGACCTGGATCCGGCGCGCCGCGCAGACGGCCCACGCCATGCTCGAGCTTTTCGGGAGCGAGAGCGGACTCCTGTACACCACGGGATCGGACGCCGAGGCTCTCGTGGTCCGCCCGGTGGAGCTGCTCGACGGAGCGGTGCCGTCGGCCAATTCCGTCGCGGCCGCCGCGCTGGTGCGCCTCGGCGCGCTGAGCGGCGACACGGCGCTGAGCGAGGCGGGCGAGTCGGTGCTGCGCATGCTCTTCGCCCTGGCGGACGAGCATCCCCTGGCGTCGGCCAACGCGGTCGCCACGTACGCGCTGGCGGGCGGTGGGATCACCGAGGTCGTGGTCACGGGCGACCGGCCCGACCTGCTCGAGGTGGTCCGGGCCCGCTTCGAGCCGACCGTGGTGCTCGCCTGGGGCGAGCCGGCCGACACGCCGCTGTGGTCGGGGCGGGAGGAGGGACGGGCCTACGTGTGCCGGCTCTCCACCTGCCGCTCCCCCGCGACGACGGCGGCCGAACTGGAGATGCGTCTCGACGACGAGCTCGACGCCGACCGGGCGCGCGGCGCGGCCCCGACCGACCGGGCCGGGGCGCGGGGATGAGACGGGCGTGACGTGACGACACACGACGAGGTCATGACGGCCCCCGAGCCGGGCGGCCGCGACGGCCGGCGCGCCCCGGAGGTACGTCCGGGCCGGTCCCGGCGGCGCCGCGGCCGACTGCCGTCGCAGGCGCGTGGCACCCATCGCTGCATGGTGCTGGCCGCCACGCCTGACGACACCCCGGCGGTGGACCTCAACTCGGGGGCGCTCGTCCGGCTCCGGATCGACTGGGGCGAAGGGCGGAAGCCGGCGCTCGAGCCCTTCGACGTGGTGGACGCGGCGTGGGCGTCCGATCCCGAGCGCGACGACCTGGCCCAGCCCGAGGCGGTCACGGTGGCGGGCATTCCGAGCCCGGCGGGAGCGCTGGCGGGCCGCCCGGCACGGCAGGTGCTGCGCCGCCTCATCGTCCCCGCCGAGCAGCACCTCCTCGGGTTCCCCGGTTCGTCCGCCCCCTACTGGGAGTTCGGCGGCATGCGCCCGTCGCTGGCGCTCGTGGTGCCGAGTCGGGGACCGCTGTTGTTCCGCCGCCCGGGCTCCGACGACACCGTGTGGGCGAGGTTCGGCTGGCCCCGCAGCGACAACTGGCTCCCGGTCGAGGACCGGTGGGCCGTCGACGCCCTGGCGAGGGCGCGACGCGACCGGCTGTCAGGGAAGGACCTGGCGGGAGCGCTCGGGTTCCGGCCCCACTTCCTGGTGGTGGCGCTCAGCCGGCCTCGCGACGGCTACTGCTACAAGACGGTGGCGGCCCTGCTGCCCCGCCCCTGACCGTCAGCGAGCGGTCTTGCCCGAGGCCAGCCGGCCCGACGCGAGGTCCTCGGCCATGGCCCAGCCGAAGACGACGAGCCGGTCGCCTTTTTTGCCGTTGGCGCCCTTGAACAGCGCGGCCACCCCCGCCTCGGCGGCGCGCACCTTGGGCCCGCCCAGATCCAGGGCGCCCGAGGGGACCCCGTCGCCGGCCAGCACGAAGGTGCGGTCGTCGATGCGACCTTCTGCTCCGAACCGCTTCGCCAGCCGCCGTCCCCACGCCCGCTCCTCGCCCGAGGCTTTGTGGCCGGGACGGGGCACGACGTCCGCGAGACCGGCGAACACCTGGTAGGCGTCGGCCGAGCCGAGGCGCATGCCGACCAGCACGTCCTCGTCGGGGAAGGCCAGCAGGGCCCGGCGGTACTGGTCGCCCAGCAGCAGGCGCATGGCCTGCTCGGCCTTGGCGGTGCGGTCCACGGTGGCCACGCCGACGAGCAGCGACGGCGTGCCGCCGATGCGCTCCAGGGTGGAGAAGGAGTACCCGCGCAGCTTGGTCCCCTCGCGCACCAGGCTGATCAGGACCCATTCCTCGCACTGCTTGGACAGGAACCCGATGTCGAACCCGGGGTCGCGGTCGACGCACAGGTCGGCCATCTCGGCCAGCTCGGCGTCGCTCAGTGCTGTGCAGTCCTTCGTCCCGACCTCAAACGGCATGTGGCCTGCTCCGTTGCTCGTCCCGCTGCTCGAAATTCCCGCCGGGCGGCACGGGCGAAGACACCGGGCCTCGGCCCACGGCACCTCGGGGGTACCTACCAGAATACGGGACGCGGCGAGCCCCAGCCCACTCGGGCCCCGGCCGGCGCCGTTCACCAGGCGCGCTCTCAGGCGACGATGGCGCTCGGCCCGAGCAGCACCCGCAGCTCGCCCAGGAGCCCGCGCCGGCTGTCGACGTTGAACTGGGCGGGGAGACGCAGGACCGTCTGTCCGACGTGCAGATACACCGGCTCGTCGCCGGGATGCTCGGACAACAGCTGCTTGAGGCGGTCGACGATGGGGTCGGTCAGCGTGCCGAGCGGCAGGTGCACCCGCAGCTCGCCCGGTCCGTCGAGCGCCAGCTCGGGTCGCTTCACCTCCATGCACACCAGCTTCACCTGGTCGTCGCGGGTGTCGAGGCGTCCCTTGATGACGAACACGGCGTCGTCGACGAGGAGGGCGCCCACGTCCTGCATCACCCGGGGGAACACGAACACCTCGATCGAGGCGCGCAGGTCCTCCAGCACGAAGGTGGCCATGAGCTCCCCCCGCTTGGTGTAGCGGCGGGAGAGGGCGGTCACCACCCCGCCCACGATGCGGATCTGTCCGTCGCGGCCCATGCCGTCGGGACCGGGCTCGTCCACGTCCTTGAGATCGGCGACCTGACAGTCGGTGAGGCGTCCCAACGCGGCCTCGAAGCCACGCAGCGGGTGGTCCGAGACGTAGAGGCCGAGCATCTCCTTTTCGAACACCAGGCGCTGGGGCTTGGCGAACTCGGTGTCGGGAACGGGCACCCGCGGGTCGCCGTAGCCGGCGTCCGCTCCGGACGGGCCGTCGGGAGTACCGAAGCCCTCGAGCGTCGAGAACAGGGTGCTGATGCCCGCCTGTTCCTCCCGCCGGCGCTCGAGGGTCCGGTCGACGATGTCCTCGAACACGAGGCACAACCCTTGGCGGGGATGACCGAGGGAGTCGAAGGCGCCCGCCTTGACGAGCGACTCCACCGTCCGTTTGTTGAGCACCACCGGGTCGACGCGCTCGCAGAAGTCGTAGAAGTCGGTGAACGGTCCGTTGGCGTCGCGCTCGGCCACGATGCGCTCGACGAGTCCCTCGCCCACGTTGCGCACCGCCGCCAGTCCGAACACGATGCGGCTCGTGCCGTCCACGTCGACGAGCGGAGTGAACTCGCCCGCCGAGCGGTTGACGTCGGGCACGAGCACCTCGATGCCCATCGACCGGCACTCACCGAGGTACACCGCCGTCTTGTCCTTGTCGTCCTTGACCGACGTGAGCAAGGCGGCGAAGTACTCGACGGGGTGGTGCGCCTTCAGCCACGCCGTCTGGTAGGCGACCAAGCCGTAGCCGTAGGAGTGCGACTTGTTGAAGGCGTAGTCGGCGAAGGGTTCGATGATGTCGAACAGCCGCGTGCCGAGCTTCTCCTCGTAGCCCTGCGAGACGCAGCCGGCCACGAACTTCTTGCGTTCGGCCTGGATGAGGGCGCGGATCTTCTTGCCGCACGCCTTGCGCAGGTTGTCGGCCTCCTCCAGGGTGTAGCCGGCGAACTTCTGCGCCACGCGCATCACCGACTCCTGGTAGATCATGAGCCCGTACGTGTCCGCCAGGATCGGCTCGAGGTCCGGGTGGAGGTAGCTCACCGCCTGCCGCCCGTTCTTGCGGTCGGCGTAGTCCCGGTGCATGTTGGCCGCCATCGGCCCGGGCCGGTACAGGGCCACCAGAGCGGCGACGTCGTCGAAGCCCGTGGGGGCGAGGGCGCGCATGAGCGAGCGCATGGGCCCGCCCTCCAACTGGAACACGCCGATGGAGTCACCGCGCTGGAGCATCTCGAAGGTCGGCACGTCGTCGAGCGGGATCGTGTCGATGCCGGGGCGCGCCCCGGAGGTCGCCGCCACGAGGTCGAGGGCGCGCTCGATCACCGACAGGTTGCGCAGCCCGAGGAAGTCCATCTTGAGCAACCCGAGCTCCTCGACCCCGTGCATCTCGTACTGGGTGACGATGGGGGCCTCGGCCGGGTCCTGGCCGCTGTCGGGCTTGCGCTGGACGGGGAGGTACTCGGTGAGCGGCTCGCGGGTGATGACCACCGCGGCGGCGTGGATGCCGTCCTGGCGGCGAAGGCCTTCCAGGCCCCGGGCCACGTCGATGACGCGGCGGGCGTCGACGTCGGTGTCGTACAGGTCGCGCAGCCCCTGGGCGGGGGTGTACCCGTCCTCGTAGCCCTCGATCCGGTCGAGACAGGCGCGCAGCGGCGTGTCGCGGCCCATGATGAGCGGCGGCATGGCCTTGGCGATCTTGTCGCCGACCAGGTACGGGTACCCGAGCACGCGGGCCGCGTCGCGCACCGCCGCCCGCGCCTTGATGGTCGAGAACGTCACGATCTGGGCCACGCGGTCGGCGCCGTAGCGCTCGGTGGCATAGCGGATCATCTCCGCCCGGTAGCGCTCGTCGAAGTCCATGTCGATGTCGGGCATCTGCTTTCGGCCCGGGTTCAGGAACCGCTCGAACAGGAGGTCGTAGCGGATGGGGTCGAGGTCGACGATGCCCAGGCAATACGCCACGCAGCACCCCGCGGCCGACCCCCGGCCCGGCCCGACGCGGATGCCGCTCTCCCGGGCGTGGCGGATCAGGTCCCACACCACCAGGAAGTAGGCCGAGAACCCCATGTTGGCGATGACGCCGAGCTCGTAGTCGATTCGCTCGGACACCGCGGGCGGAAGCGCTGAGCCGTAGCGGGCCGCGGCGTTCGTCAGGGTGAGGTGGCGGAGGTAGGCGTCGGAGCGCTCGTCGTAGGTCGAGCCCGTGAACTCGGCCGGGATGGGGAACTCGGGCAGCGCGTTGACGCCGAACTCGATCGTCACATCGGCGCGCTCGGCCACGAGCAACGTGTTGTCGCACGCCTCGGGCAGCTCGGCGAACATGGCGCGCATCTCGGCCGAGGTCTTGAGGTAGTGCTCCTCACCCTCGAACTTGAAGCGCTTGGGGTCCTCGATCAGCGCGCCGGTCTGCACACACAGAAGCGCATCGTGCGCCACGGCGTCGGTGCGGTGGGTGTAGTGGCTGTCGTTCGTGGCGAGCAGGGGCGCCCCGAGCTGGCGGGCGATGCGCACCAGCGCCGGGTTGGTGCGGCGCTGCTGGGGAAGTCCGTGGTCCTGGAGCTCCACGAAGAGGTTGTCGCGCCCGAAGACGTCCTGCAGCCGGGAGGCGAGCTTGAGGGCGCGCTCCTCGTCGTCGGCCATGAGCGCCTGCAGCACGACACCGCCGAGACAGCCGGTGGTGGCGATGATCCCGTCGTGGTGCCGCTCGAGCAGTTCCCAGTCCACCCGGGGCTTGTAGTAGTAGCCCTCGAGATACGCAGCCGAGGACAGCTTCATGAGGTTGCGGTAGCCCTGGGTCGTCTCGGCCAACAGGGTCAGGTGGTAGTAGAGCTTCTCGCCCCCCTCGACGTCACCGCCCGTGTCGTCGACCTTGCCCCGCCGCACGGGACGCTCGTGGCGCGACTCGCCCGCCATGTAGGCCTCGGTGCCGATGACCGGGTTGATGCCCGCGTTGCGGCACGTGGCGTAGAAGTCGAGGACCCCGTACATGTTCCCGTGGTCGGTGATGCCGAGGGCGCGCTGGCCGTCCGCCTGTGCCGCGGCCACGAGCTCGTCCAATCTCGAGGCCCCGTCGAGCATCGAGTATTCGGTGTGGGTGTGCAGATGGACGAACGATCCCTCGGCGGCCATACGCCCCCGTCCTCCTCGGCGGCTCGATGCGAATCCTGTGGGGCGCCGCCTGGGTCAGCGCCGTGGTGGCCGTGCTCCACAGGGCGCCCACAACCTGTGGAGAAACTACAGCCGTGTCATTCGACCCTAGCGCACTCCCCGGGGCGGCGCGGGTGCCGCGCCCGGCGCGCCCGACCCTCGTCCACTCACCGGCCGGAGCACCCACCGGTGTTCCCCACCAATTCATATAGGTGTCACGGAGGCGGGCGGGCCGTCCGGTCACGGGCGATCGAGGCCGGTCACGGGTTATCGAGGCCGGTCACGGGTTGGTCGCGCCCGGTGGCGCGCCCGGTCACAGGTAGGTGCCGGGGCGGGCCGGAGGCCCCTCGGCGGGGGGGCCGGGGGGAAGGCCCCGCTGGCGCATCTCCTCGAGCTGGGCGCGCGCCGCCATCTGCTGCGCGAACAGCGTCGCCTGGATCCCCTGGAAGAGGCCCTCGAGCCACCCCACGAGCTGGGCCTGGGCCACGCGCAGCTCCGCTTCGGACGGCACCGAGTCGTCCTCGAAGGGAAGCGCCATGCGGTCGAGCTCGGCCGCCAGGTCGGGGCTCAAGGACGCGGCCACCTCGCGCACCGACTGCTCGTAGATCTCCTTGATCCGGCTGCGGCTCGGCTCGTCCAAGCCGGCGGTGCGCACCTCCTCGAGGAGCTGCTTCACCATCGAACCGATCCGCATGACCTTGGCGGGGTGCTCGACCGACTCCCCCGGCTCGGTCGTCGAGCCCTCGCCGCCGTCGGGCACGATCAACCCGGGAGGGTGCTCGCCCGGGCCGAGCACCACGGGGTCGACCGTCTCCGGCACCGGTGGGGCACTTCCGTCCTGCTGCATGTCGCGATCCTCCCAAACCCGGGCGGCAGCGCCAACTGGGCTGGACAGCCGCCTCAACTCGGGCGCCACGCGATGAGCGGGACGTACATCTCGGCCCGCGTGAGCGAACCGTGGCGTGCCATGAGCCTGGTCTCGCCGGTGTCGGCGGGGTCCAAGAACGCGACCGGCGCGTGCGCCACGAGCGCGACGTCGCCGAGGCGGCGCGCCACGTGCGGCGCGAGCTCCCCCCCGAACCACCCGTTCGCCTCGGCCTGCTGACGCGTGCACACCCACGCCTCGCCGGCGTGCGCCTCCTGCGCCGCCGCCACCACGTCGTCGATCGAACCGGGACGCACGTGCATCCACCGGAAGCGGCCCTCGCCCGAGAACAGCTCGACCATGTCGAACAGCGCGGCGGCCGGCAGGTGCACCGCCGGACCCACCTCGACCTGGCCGTGGTCCGAGGTCACCACCAGCACCGCGTCGGACGGCAGCACCGACAGCACGTCCGCCACGAGCCGGTCGACCGACATGAGCTCCTGCGTGTAGTACTCGCCCAAGCCGTGCTCGTGGGCGACCTTGTCGAGCCCGTCGTAATAGACGTACACGAACGTCTCGCCCGCGGCGAGCAGCTTGCGCACCTCGACCACGAGGGTGGAGGGCACCGACCATCCGACCAGGCGCGCCCCGGTCAGGTGCGCCGCCGTGAACCCGGTCGAGGCGAACTCCGAACGGGTGACCGCCGGGGCGGCGCGTCCGCCGAAGGCGCGCGTCGGCTGGAACTCCACCGGGGGCAGGGTGCGACGGGCGTCGCCGCGGGAGGTCCGCCACCGCAGCACGTTCAGGACGTCGCCGGAAGGAGGCGACCCGTCGAGGTCCACCCGGAGGCGGTAGCCGACGACGCCGTGGCGGGCGGGCGCCATGCCCGTCGTGATCGACGTGAGCGCGGTGGCGGTGGTGGTGGGCGCCACCGAGGTGATCGGACCACCGGCTCCCGCTGACAACGTGGGGGCCAGGTCCCGTGACCCGGTCAGCTGGTCCCACCCCAGCCCGTCGAGGACGAGCAGCACCACCTGGCGCGCTCCGGCGACCGGGCCGGGCACCCACGCCGGGGCGGTGTCGTCCCGCGCCAACAGGGCGGGCACGACCGACGACAGGCACGCGCCGCCGTACTCGGGCAGGACGGGCGCGCCGATCGCCTCCGGGGATGCCGGCGCGGTGCCGAGACGAAGGTCGTCGCCCACGCCCGGCACTGTATCGAGGGGGGTGACGGAGCCAGTACCCGGTGGTCAGGACGGCCCCGGGTACGATCGTGTGGGTGAAGGTCTCGACTCGAGGCGACTACGCGAGTCGCGCGCTGTTGTCGCTGGCGCTCCATGCCGACGCGCACGGTCCGACCTCGGTACGCGACATCGCCGAGCGCACGGGACTGCCCCAGCCCTATCTCGAGCAGATCCTGCTGGCGCTCAAGGGCGCGGGCCTGGTCCGCTCCAAGCGCGGGGTGGGCGGCGGTTACGTGCTCGCCCGACCGGCCCACGACATCACCCTGGGACAGATCGTGAGCGCGGTCGACGGGCCCATCGTGGCGGGCGATTTCGGACGTCCGCACGAGAACGGCGCGTGCGAGCACGAGGGCCAATGCATCCTCCTGGCGGTGTGGTCCGACGTCGGCGAGCACATGCGCGAGCACCTCGACTCCTTCACCCTGGCCGACATGGTCCTCCAGGCCCGGGGGGCGCCGGTGCCGGCCAAGACGCTGCACTGAGCTGGTTCACGCCGCTGTTTCACGCCAGGGGGTCTTCGGTGGTGTCGTTCCATCGGGTGACCACCGCCACCTCCCGCTCCCAGCCGAGGACGCTGATCGTGGCCGGGTCCAGCACGAGCAGGCGCCCCTCTCGGGGTGGCAGTCCCAACCACCGCACCCCGACGACCCGTAGCACGTGCGCGTGCGCGAACGCGAGGACGTCGCCTTCCACGGCACGGGCCTCGGCCACGACGCGATCGGCACGCCGGCCGACGTCCTCAGCGCTCTCCCCGCCGGGCCCGCCGTCGTCCCACAGCGACCACCCCGGGCGCTCGGCCCGGATGTCGGAGGTGGTCCGGCCTTCGTAGGCGCCGTAGTCCCATTCTCGTAGGTCGTCGGACACCCGGGCGACGGGCCCGAAGCCGGCGATCTCGCACGTCTCCCTGGCCCGGCGCAGCGGACTGGTGAGGACCAGTGCGAAGACATGCCCGGCGAGCAAGCGTCCGAGCATCTCCGCCTGGCGTCGCCCCTGGTCGAGCAGCGGCACGTCGGTCCGGCCGGTGTGTCGCCCCGCCCTGCTCCACTCGGTCGCCCCGTGGCGCACCACGATCAGCCGGCCCCGTTGCCCGGACGGTGCGGAACCGGACGGGGTGTCGCCGGTCGCTCCGGCGGCGGTCCCCGAGGCGGCACACGGCGGACCGCCGGGCGCATCCCCCGGTGCGTTGTGGGTGTCAAGGGACGACTGCGGGGTATCGCCCGGTCGTGCGTCGATCCCCGGGGCGGCAGCCGCGGTATCCCCCCGTACGTCGCCGGTCTCCTGGGACCCCGTTGGGGCGGCGGCGGCCGGCATCTCCCCAGCGCATCACGGTGTCGGGGGCCCTGCAACCAGGGCTGCGGATGGGCCGAAAGCGGGTCAGGAAACAGCCGGGGAGTGGAATGAGGGGGACGACACGGGTGTTGTTCTGTTCTCAGGTACAAGAAGAGGACTGATGGCGAATTCCACCTCCACTCACGATGGCATCCGGCTCTTTCTGGATGACCTCGATCGGTATCCCCTCCCCGACCACGAGGAGCAGATCGAGCTGGCCAAGCGAGTAGCGGCAGGCGACGACGAAGCCCGCCGCCAGATGATCGCGGCCAACCTCAGGCTGGTCGTGCACTGGGCCCGGCGCTACCAGGATCGCGGCGTCGACTTCGGCGACCTCGTCCAGGAGGGCACGTTCGGGCTGATGCGGGCCGTCGACAAGTTCGACTGGCAGCGGGGCTTCCGGTTCTCGACCTACGCGACGTGGTGGATCCGCCAGGCCCTGCAGCGCGCCGTGCAGCAGCACGGCAACACCATCCGCGTCCCCATGGAGGTGGCCGAGCAGGTCCAGCGGGCCGACCGCGTGACCTGGGAGTTGGCGGCCGAGCTGCAGCGCGACCCCACTCCCGAGGAAGTGGCGGAGGCGAGCGGCGTCGACCAGGGAGCCCTCCGGGCGCTGCAGGCCGCGGCGCGCGTGGTGGCCAGCCTGGACCAGCCGGCCGGCACCGACAGCGGCACCGCGCTGGGCGACCTCGTGGGCGCGGACGAGCAGACCTTCGAGGACGAAGTCGAGCGGGCCATGGTGCTCGCCCGGGTACGCGACGCCGTGGACGACCTGGGCGGGATCGAACGAGACGTGCTCCGCATCCGCTACGGGTTGGACGGGGGCTCGCCGACGTCGTTGCAGGCCACCGCGTCACGACTGGGGATCGGGGTCCGGCGCGCTCGACAGGCAGAAGCGCGCGCGCTTCGTCAGCTGGCCACCGTCGCCGACGTGGAAGCGGCCCACGAGGCTGCCTGAGCCCCGGGGTCGGGGTCCGAGGACGAGTCAGCTCCCGGGGCGGTCGAGTCAGCTCCCGAGGCGGTCGAGTACGTCGGCGAGGTCGGCGGGAAGAGGCGACTCCCAGGTCATCGTGCCGTCGCGTGGGTGTTCCAGCGACAGGCGGGTGGCGTGGAGGAACAGCCGTCCCGCGCCGAGCATCGACGCCACGGCACCGCGGCGCGCCACGTTGTCTCCGTAACGCGCGTCGCCGACCACGGGATGGCCGATGGCGCTCAGGTGGACGCGCACCTGGTGCGTCCTTCCGGTGTCGAGGCGGACGTCGAGATAGCTCGTCGGCTCCGGTGCCGCGTAGCGCGTCCGCACGTGATAGCCGGTACGCGCCGGGCGGCCGCTCGGCGTGAGCGCCATGCGCGTCGGCTGACGAGACGACCGGCCGATCGGTGCGTCGATCGACCCGTCGTCCGCGGCCACGCTGCCGGTGACGAGGGTCAGGTACTCGCGCCCGGCGCGCCGCTCCTGCAGCTGGCGGCTGAGGGCGCCCTGCACGTCGGGCGTGCGCGCCACGACGAGCAGACCCGACGTCGTCTTGTCGAGACGGTGCACGATCCCCGGGCGCGTGGGATCGGGCCAGGCGTGTTCGGATCGGACGAGATCGGGATACCGCGCCGCCAGGCCGTCCACGAGCGTTCCGCCCGCGTGACCGGCGCCGTGGTGCACCACGAGCCCGGCGGGCTTGTCCACCACCACCAGGTCGGCGTCCTCGTACACGACGGCGAACTCCACCGACGCGTCGGGCGCGGGGCCGGCCGGGCGCTCGTCCGGCAGCTCCACGCTCAGGACCTGCCCGCGGCCCACCGGGTCGTGTCGGGAGCGGACCGGCACGCCGTCGAGGCGAACCCGGCCCGCGGCGACCAACTCGTTCACGACCCGGCGCGGCAACCCGCTCACCATCGCCACGGCGCGGTCGACGCGCGTCCCGGCGAGCGCTTCGGGGACGGTGACCTCGAGCCCGTCGGGTGCCGGCTGGGCGGTCACGGTGGGCCCGGGTCGTCCCGCGGCCCTGACCCGACGGTGCCGGCCCGGCCTTCGCCCCTCCACAACAGCACCGCGGCGGAGATGCCCCCGACGACGATGCACGCGTCCGCCACGTTGAACGTCGGCCAGAAATGGAGCGCGACGAAGTCGACGACCGACCCGTGATTCGATCGGAAGACCCGATCCGCGAGGTTGCCGAGGGCCCCGCCCACCACCAGGCCGAGGGCCACGGCGAGGACGTTCGAGTGCACGCGCCGAGCCGCGGAGAGAAGGAGCAGCACCGCCACGACGGCCAGGCCGGCCAGGACCGGCGCCCAGCCGCGCGCGAAGCTGAACGCACCACCCGAGTTGTAGGTCAGCTCGAAGTCGAGCTTCCACACCACATGGACCGGTCCGCGCGCCAGGCGGTGGACCGCCCACGACTTGGTCGACTGGTCGGCCGCCACCACGACCGCCGCGACGGCAGCGGCGACGAGCAGGCGCTGCAGCGCGCCGCGCCGTTGACGCTCCTCGTCGCTCAGCGGCGGTGCAGCCCCCCGCTCTTGCACGACACACACAGCCGGGCGTAGGGAAGGGCCCGCAACCGTGCCTTCGGGATCGGCTGCCCGCAGTGCTCGCACGCCCCGTACATCAAGTCGTCGATCGCACGCAGCGCCATGTCGATCTCCTCGACGGTCGCCAGGGCCTGGGCGGAGAGGGTGAGGTCACGTTCGCGGTCCACCGCCACCGTACCCCCCTCACCCGACTCCTCGTCGAACTGCACGTCTCCGGGCTCGCGCTCGAGCGCCAGCGACTCGGCTTCGGCCCGCAGGTCTTCCGCCTGGCGCTGGTACACCTGACGCTCCTCTTGAAGGGCGTTGCGCTGCTCTTCGAGGAACTTCGGATCTGACGCGTACGGACCCCGGGTCGGCTTCACCGGCGCCTTGGGTGCCCCCGGTCGCCGGGCGATCGTTCCGGCGCGCGCCGCGCTCCCGACCGTCCGGCGCACGGCACCGTCGGCTGCCGCGGGCGCCTTCCGGGTGACGGTCCTCGCCCCGTCTGCGACCGTCTGCGCCGTCGCATCGGGCGACTCGGTCCGGCTGGCCGCGGCCGTTTGCCGGGCGGAGCCGGACGGCTGGGCGCCCACTTTGGCCGGGGCCTTCTTGGCGACCGCGGGCTTCTTGGCCGCCGCCGCGGTCTTGGCCGCGGCGACCTTCGCCGGCGCGGGCTTCGCCGGTGCGGTCTTCTTCGCGACCGCGGGCTTCTTGGCCGCGGGTGGCGTCTTCTTCGCCGGCGTGGGCTTCTTGGCCGGTGCGGCCTTCTTCGCGACCGCGGGCCTCTTGGCCGCCGTGGGTGGCGTCTTCTTCGCCGGCGTGGGCTTCTTGGCCGGTGCGGTCTTCTTCGCGACCGCGGGCTTCTTGGCCGCGGGGCGCGCCCTGGGAATGGACTTCTTCTTGGCGGGTGGCGCCTTCTTGACCGGGGCCATCAACGCTCCCCCCTGCCGCACCCTTCGACGGGCGCGCCATAGGTCACGGGTTCTCTGCGTGTTCGCTTCTGTGCGTCTGGTTTCTGCGTGTTCGGCTCCACGAGGAGTGGGCGACCATAGCGTCGCCCCGACCCGCCGGCAACACCCGAGCGGACCATCCGTATTCCCGCTCGGCTCCTTTTTCTCGCCCGTGACCGCCCATCCGCCTGTCCGCGGCTCCCCGGTCGAGTGCCACGGCCACCGGGTCGACCACAGGGTCGCCCGCTGTCGACTGCTGCCGACTGCTGCCGACTGCTGCCGACTGCGGTCGATTGCAACGTCGACGGCCGTGTTCACCGCCCGGTGCCACCGGCGCGCACCGTCGTCGATCTCGCGGGAGGCCGGGACCGGTCCAATACGCTGTCGCGCATGGCACCCACGCCCAGCGGCGAGGCGCCCTACCCACAGGTCGACCCGCAACCCGACTACCCGCGCCTCGAAGCCGAGATCCTCGAGCTCTGGGCCGCGGAGGGCACCTTCGCGGCGTCGGTCGAGGCGCGCCCGGGGGGAGAGAACGAGTACGTCTTCTACGACGGGCCGCCGTTCGCCAACGGGCTTCCCCACTACGGCCATTTTCTGACGGGATTCGTCAAGGACGCGGTCCCCCGATACCAGACGATGCGCGGCCGGAGGGTCGAGCGACGTTTCGGGTGGGACTGCCACGGGCTGCCCGCGGAGATGGAAGCGGAGAAGGAGCTCGAGGTGGGCGGACGGGCCGGCATCCTCGAGTACGGGATCGACCGCTTCAACGACTACTGCCGCACCCTGGTGCTGCGGACCACCGATGCATGGGAGCGCTACGTCACCCGACAGGCGCGTTGGGTCGACTTCGCCGACGACTACAAGACCATGGACCTCTCCTACATGGAGAGCGTGATGTGGGCGTTCAAGCGCCTGTGGGACAAGGGGCTCGTGTACGAGGGCATGCGCGTCCTGCCCTACTGCTGGGTGTGCGAGACCCCGCTGTCCAACTTCGAGACGCGCCAGGACGACGCCTACCGCCCCCACGACGACCCGGCCGTCACCGTCGGGTTCACCCTGGACCCCGTGCCGGCGGGCACGACGCGCCCGGGCGATTCGGCTGGAAGCGAACGGGACGCGCTGCTGGCGGGGCCGTTGCGGCTGCTCGTGTGGACCACGACCCCTTGGACGCTGCCCTCGAACCTCGCGCTGGCGGTGGGGGCCGACGTCTCCTACTCGGTGTACGAGTTGCACGGTGCGCCGGCCGTGATCGCGACCGAGCGGGCGGCCGAGTACCCGGAGTTGTTCGCCCTGGCCGAGCCCCTGGCCACGGTGACCGGGGCGGAACTGGTCGGACGCACCTACCGGCCGCTGTTCCCGTTCTTCGCCGACCAGCCAGCCGCGTTCAGAGTGCTGGAGGGGGACTTCGTCGCCACCGACGAGGGGACCGGCATCGTGCACATCGCCCCCGGGTTCGGCGAGGAGGACTTCGACCTGGGCCGCTCGGCCGGGCTGGCGGTGGTGTGCCCCGTCGACGACCAGGGCCGCTTCACCTCCGAGGTCCCCCCCTACGCGGGCCAGCAGGTGTTCGACGCCAACCCGGCGATCGTCCGCGACCTCGAGGGGGTGGGCGCGTTGATCGAGGCGAAGACGTACACCCACAGTTACCCCCACTGCTGGCGCACCGACAACCCCCTCATCTACAAGGCGGTGAGCTCCTGGTTCGTCAAGGTGACGGCGGTCAAGGACCGCATGGTCGAGCTCAACCGAGAGATCGACTGGATCCCCTCACACGTCCGCGACGGCGCGTTCGGCAAGTGGATCGAAGGAGCGAGGGACTGGTCGATCAGCCGCAACCGGTTCTGGGGATCCCCCATCCCGGTGTGGAAGAGCGACGACCCGCGCTACCCCCGCACCGACGTGTACGGAAGTCTCGACGAGCTGGAGGCCGACTTCGGGCTCCGCCTCACGGACCTGCACCGCCCCGCCATCGACGACCTGGTGCGTCCCAACCCCGACGACCCCACGCGCCGGTCCACCATGCGCCGGGTGCCCGACGTGCTCGACTGCTGGTTCGAATCGGGCTCGATGCCTTTCGCCCAGGTCCACTACCCCTTCGAACGAGCCGAGTGGTTCGAGAGCCACTTCCCCGCCGACTTCATCGTGGAGTACGTCAGTCAGACGCGCGGCTGGTTCTACACGCTGCACGTTCTCGCCACCGCACTGTTCGACCGGCCGCCCTTCCGCCACTGCATCGCTCACGGCATCGTCCTCGGCGACGACGGCCGCAAGATGTCCAAACGGCTCGGCAACTACCCCGAGCCCGACATGGTGTTCGACGTCTGGGGCGCCGACGCCATGCGGTGGTTCCTCGTGTCGTCGCCCGTCCTGCGGGGACTCGACCTGGTCGTGCACGCCAAGGGGATCGAAGACGTCCGCAAGCAGGTGCTCAATCCCATCTGGAGTGCGTGGCACTTCTTCTCTCTCTACGCCCGGGTGGACGGGATCCGTGGCCGGGCCCGCACCGACGCCACCGGCGTGCTCGACCGTTACATCGTGGCCAAGACCGCCGCGCTGGTCGAGACCGTCACCGCCGCGATGGACGACTACGACCTGTTCGCGGCGTGCGCGGCGGTGACGTCGTTCCTCGACGCCCTCACCAATTGGTACATCCGCCGAAGCCGTGACCGGTTCTGGCGCGCCCGGGACGGCTCCGCCGAAGTCGAAGCCGACAAGGCCGACGCCTACGACACGTTGTCGACCGTTCTCATCACGCTGTGCAGGGTGTGCGCGCCGCTACTCCCATTGCTCACCGAGTCGGTATACCGGGGTCTCACCGGAGAGCGGAGCGTGCACCTGGCGGACTGGCCTGACGCGACCGAGCTGCCCGGTGATCCCGCTCTCGTCGAGACCATGGATCTCGTCCGCGCCGTGAGCTCGGCCGGCCATGCCATCCGCAAGGCGACCGGTCGCCGGGCCCGGCTGCCGCTCCGCCGTCTCAGCGTGGCCATGCCGCGCGCCGAGCGCCTCAGGCCCTTCGTCGGTCTGATCGCGGACGAGGTGAACGTCAAGGAGGTCGTCCTGATCGACGGAGTGGGGAGCGTGGCGGAGGAGGTCCTGACCCTGGTGCACCCGGTGCTCGGGCCTCGGCTCGGTCCCGACACCCAGCGCGTCACCGCCGCGGTGCGGCGAGGCGAGTGGACTCGCTCCGCCGAGGGCGTGACAGCCGGCGGGATCCTCCTCGAAGAGGGCGAGTACGAGCTCGTCCTGAGGCCCCTCAACCAGCAAGAAGGGCGGACCCTGCCCGGCGACGCCGGTGTGGTGACGGTGGACACCGACGTGGACGACGACCTCGAATCCGAGGGCCTGGCGCGCGACGTGGTCCGGTTGATCCAGGCGGCCCGGCGCGACGCCGGGCTGCAGGTGTCGGACTGCGTGGTGGTGGAGATCGCGTGCCCGGAGCCCACGGCGGAAGCCATCCGGGCCCATCTCGGCTATGTGGCCGAACAGACCCTCGCCGTCGACGTGCGCGTGTCGGTCGCCGAGAAGGTGGCCATCACGGTGACGCCCGTTCCCTGCTCCTAGCGGACCGCCATCTGAACGCGACCACGCTCACGGGCTGGGGTGCGACCCCGCGGTCTTCAGCGTGGCTGGTTTCGGTTTGGGCCCGTGTTCGGCGCGGCCGGTACTCGGGCCTGGCTGGTATTCAGGCCTGGCTGGTATTCGGGCCTGGCTGGTATTCGGGCCTGGCTGGTATTCGGGCCTGGCTGGTATTCGGGCCTGGCTGGTATTCAGCGTGCCGATGTTCAGCGCGGCGCGCCCGCCTGTGACGACCCGTCCATCGGCATGACGTCCTGAGGATCGCCCAGTCCCGGCCCACCCATGCCCGGCGGCCGACCGCCGGTTGCCGAGTTTCCCTGCACGGGCACGGCGGGCCGACCCGCGCCGCCTTCGACCGCCATGGCGGGCCCGGCGTCGCGCGACTCGTCCCCGCCCCCCGCGTTCGAACCGACGGCGGGCGCGCCGTCGTCGACGCGCGGCGCGATGCGAGACGTCGGCCGCTGCGACAACAACGTCGCCGCGGGTTGCACGTGTTCGTCGACCCACGTGAGCATCTCGCTCAGCGCGCCGCGCAACCGATTGCGCTCGTTGTCGAGATGGCGCGCCACCGTGTCGACCTCCGTCGTCAATTGTGTGCGCAGTCCCTCGAGGCGCGTGATCTCGTCACGCAGGTTCCGCTCGGTGTCCTCGGTGACCGACTTGGCCCGATTCTCCGCATCACCCAGGAGCACGCGAGCACGATTCTCCGCTTCGGCCACGAGGACGCGCGCTTGCGTCTCGGCTTCGGCCTGGGTCTGCTCGACGAAGCGCTGTGCGAGCACCAATGTGCGTTGCAAGGTGTCGTCCGCCTGGGCCGGCGCGGGCGCCTGTTGCTGAGCCTGCTGCGCCTCGGTGAGCGCCACCTCGAGCTGCGAGATGCGCTCAGCCGCCTGCTTCAGTCGTTCCGCCGCCTGGCGCAGCTGCTCCTGCAGCGCTTCGGCATCGACCGCGACCCGTTCGAGGTACTCGTCGACGTCGTCGATGTGGTACCCGCGCAGGGTCTGGCGGAATTCGACGGTCCGCAGGCTGTCCAAGCTGGATGTTTGGCCGCCTGTCTTTCCTGAGTCCATGCACCGAATCCTAGCGAGAGCCCGAGGAGCACGCTCGAAGCGACTCGGCCGACGCTGTCACGGCCATCGACGGGCGGCGGTGGCCCAGGTTCAGCGGTGCTCCCGGTGAGGGATCACAACACCCTCAATACGATCGGGATCACCACGAGCTGGATGCCGAAGAACACCACGATGAACGACAAGTCGATCCCGATCCCGCCGGCCCGCAGAGGCGGAAGGATCCGCCGTACCGGGCCGAGGATCGGCTCACTCAAGCGGTAGAGCACGCTGTTGATCGTCCAGAGCGCCGTGCCCGGACTCGCTGGGAACCAGCTGAGCAGCGCCCGCGGGAACAACACCCCCCACAGATAGACCTCGAGGACGGCGACGACGATCGTACGGACCACGGCGAAGAGGTTAGGTGGTGGGCTCGAGACGCAGAGCGCGCCTCAGGGGCGTAGCAGCCCGTTCTCCTGGAGGCGCTGGCGCTCCTCGGCTGAGACCTTGACGTTGGAGGGCGTCACGAGGAACACCTTGTCGGCGACCCGCTCCATCTTGCCGTTCAGCGCGTAGGCGACCCCGCTGCAGAAGTCGATCATCCGGCGCATGAGCTCGCGGTCGGCCACCTGGAGGTTGACGATCACAGGCTGGTTCGCCATGAGACGGTCGGCGATCTGGCGGGCGTCGCCGAACTGCATCGGCGCGACCACGTGAACCCGGGCGCCCGGCTCGGCCACCACGGGACGAACGGCGCTGCGCGGCGTGACCGTCGGGGTGGAGGAGTCCTCACGCGGCAGGGGACGGATCGTGCTCGTCGTCACGGCCCCGGGTGCTTCGTCCTCGTCGCCGTACGCGGCGCGCTGCGCGGTGCGCTGTGGGGCCTGGGCTCTCGGGTCGTAGTCCTCGTAGTCGTCGTATTCGTCATCGACCAGGCCCAGGTAGACCATGGCCCGCTTGAAGAATCCAGCCATCGTGAGCCTCCTTTCGACAGCGTAGTGCGTGGCCCTCGGAGCAGGGGGATGGTGGCGCGCCCGGGAAAACCAGGTCAGGCGAGCGGGACAGGTCGCTCCCCGAACAGCGCGCGTCCGATTCGCACGATCGTGGCGCCCTCCTCGAGTGCAACCCCGAGGTCGGCCGTCATCCCCATCGACAGCTCCGGAAGTCCGAGGTCGCGAGCGAGGCGCGCCGTGACGCGGAAGCCAGGTCGAGCTTCCTCGGGTGGTCCGAACGGTCCGACCGTCATGAGCCCACGTACGTCGAGGCCCATGGCGCGCAGCTTCCCCACGATGTCGCGAACGGCGTCGGGGGCCACACCGTTTCGTCCCGACAGCTTCGTCGTGTCCACCTGGACGAGCACCGTGGCCCCGGGGGCCCGCGACGCGATCTCCTCTCCTTCGCTCGGGCGCGACACCGTCTCCCACCAGGACACCACCCGGGCGAGGTCCCGCACACGCCGGCGCTGGATGGCGCCGAGATAGTGCCACTGGACGTCGTCGACGTCGCGGCGCTCCGCCAACGCCGCGAACTTCTCCGACAGCTCGGTCGCGTAGTTCTCCCCGATGTCGCGGATACCGGCGTCGAGTGCTGCTTCGACCGCGTCCGGCCCGAAGCCCTTGGTGACCGCGACGACACGTACGTGGGCCGGGTCCCGTCCGGCTTCCTCGACGCGGGCCCGAACGCTTCCGAGGCGCGCCGCGACGACCTCGGGCGGTGGCGCGGGCGCGGCAGGACCGACGGGGGCCACGGGCCGGTCACGCCTCTCGCCACACGAACAGCGCCTGGCGCGCCTCGTCGCCGCGGGCGCGATGGGAGAAGTACCCGGGGGTGCACGCCGTACAGGCGTCGACGGAGACCACGACCGGGACGCCTGCCGCACGAAGGCGCGACCGCACCGCGCCGGGCAGGTCGAACGACGGTCGTCCGTCTGTCGTCCGCGCCACGCTCGGTGCGTCCCCTCGGCTGGCGACCGAGGCCGCGAGGGAGGGGGAGAACTCGTAGCAGCACGGCCCGATGCACGGGCCGAGCCCGGCCACGACCTCGGTAGAGCCGAGCGAGCGCATGGCGTCGAGCGCCCGGTCGATGACCCCGGCGACGAGCCCGCGCCATCCCACGTGCACGGCGGCGTGGACGCCTTCGGGTGACCCGAGCGCGACGGGCGCGCAGTCGGCAGTGAGCACCGCCAGGGCGAATCGGTGGCCGCCTGACACGAAGGCGTCGCCCTGAGGTACGGGGTGGTCGGGCCCCGTGTCCCCCACCACCACGACATCGGCGCCGTGGACCTGGCGGAGGCGCCGGACGGACCGCGCCGCGGGCACCGGCGGCCCGGGGTGGACTCCCGGACCGACGGCACGTTGGTCGCCGTCGGCCTCGTCCGTCCACGCGGCGAGCACCGGGGTGCCCGCCAGGCGGTGGGCGACCGCCCTAGCGGAGGAAGGACGGGACGTCGAACTCGTCGTCGCCGAGGTCGAGGTCGTCCTCGGCGGGCGTGGCGAAGATGTCCTCGTGCACGTGGCCGAGCCCCAGTACTTGGCTCCGGATGTTGGGCGGAGGCTCCCCCATGCGGCCCTCCTCCCAGCGCTCGAATCCCGCCGCGATCACCGTGACCCGCACGGTGTCGCCCAGGGACTCGTCGATGACGTTGCCGAAGATGATGTTGGCGTCAGGATGGGCCACGCCGTAGATGATCTCCATGGCCTCGTTCACCTCGAACAGCCTGAGGTCCGGCCCTCCCGCGATGTTCACCAACACGCCGCGGGCGCCCTCGATGGACGCCTCGAGCAACGGGCTCGTGATCGCGGCGCGGGCGGCGGTGACGGCCCGACCCTCGTCCGACGACTGCCCGATGCCCATGATGGCGGTGCCCGCGCTGTTGAGCACCATGCGCACGTCGGCGAAGTCGGTGTTGATCAGTCCGGGCACGGTGATGAGATCGGTGATGCCCTGCACCCCTTGCAGCAGGATCTCGTCGGCCATCTTGAACGCGCCGACGATCGGTGTCTTGTCGGTCGACACCGTGAGGAGCCGGTCGTTGGGGATGATGATGATCGCGTCGACCTTGTCCTTCAGGTTCTGGATGCCGCTCTCGGCCTGGACCGAACGCCGCCGCCCCTCGAACGAGAAGGGCCGCGTGACCACCGCGATGGTGAGCGCACCGACTGACTTCGCCACTTCGGCGACGACCGGGGCCGCGCCCGTGCCGGTCCCGCCGCCCTTGCCCGCGGTGATGAACACCATGTCGGCGCCCTTGAGCGCTTCTTCGATCTCGCCGCGGTGCTCGTCGGCCGCCTGCCGTCCCACCTCCGGGTCGCTTCCCGCCCCGAGCCCGCGCGTGAGCTGGCGTCCGATGTCGAGCTTCAAGTCGGCGTCGCTCATGAGCAGCGCCTGCGAGTCGGTGTTCATCGCGATGAACTCGACGCCGGTCAGACCGGCCTCGATCATGCGGTTCACCGCGTTGACCCCGCCGCCGCCCACGCCGACGACCTTGATCACGGCGAAATAACTGCTCTGCGCTTGACCGGTCATCGACCCTCCACGCCCCGACCCGGAGCTCGGGTCTCGTCACGAGCCCCGCCAGGTGGTCGGGCCGCACGGGCACCGAGCTCCAGGGACCTCACCCTCGACCACAGCTTCATTCGCTACCGTCCGGTGCCCGCCGAGGCGCTCTCAAGATACGGCCGCACCATCAACCGGTCAAGCAGGGTGAGCGTCGGGCCCGACGCGCCGACCCTGGTCATGCGGCGCCTCGCCACGGCGGGGCGCCCGCCGCGGGAGGTCCCACGGTCGGCAGATCGGGCACGGTGACGTCGATCACGGCCGGCCCGGTGGGGTGGGCCGAGGCCAGCACGCTCGCCAGCGACTGCAGCTTGGCCCCCATGTGCGCTCCGCCCCCGAGCGCGGCACTCACCCCGCCTCCGAGGTCCAGCCACACCCTGTGACCAGCGGTGACGGCCAAACGTCGCACCCCCGGCGCAAGGGTCGCGGGCAGTGCATCGGCCACCGCCAACGCCGGTCCCGCCGCCGGCCCGAGCACGCTCCCGGGACCGCCCGGCACGGCGACAGCCCCGAGTGTCAGAAGACCGGGCGGCGCCGTGGCCGCCAACTCGAGCACGTGACCGGAGCCGTCGACGACGGCGACTCCCCCGCCCGGCCGGTCCACGACCGCCACCGGCACCCGCTCGGTCACCGTGATGGTCACGCCGTCGGGCCAGCTGCGCACCACGGTGGCGTGGGCCACCCAGGGCAGCTGCTCCACCCGGGCCGCCGAGGCGCCGGTGTCGATGTCGACGAGCGGGCTCCCCCCGACGCGGGCCGCGGCCACCACCGCGGCGGGATCCGTCCGGTGGACGCCGTCCACCGTGACGTTCCGAACGGCCAGGACGGGAGAGTGCAGCGTCACCAGGACGGCCGTGGCCGCCACGACGGCGCAGAGGGCGGCGATGATCCACCGCAGCCGGCGCCTCGACTGATCCCGCAGCACCGCCATCCGCCTCTGCCACAAGCGGGGCTCGACCGCGGGCATTGGGTCGTCGGGTGTCGGGGAGCCACTCAGGTCTCGCCCTCTACTCGAGGTTGAGACTTCGGCCCGGGCCGGTGGTGTCTGCGGTTCCGGCCCGGCATGCACCAGGGGAAGCGCGTCCCCGGCGAACCCCACCAGGCGCACCTCGGGCTCGAGCACGACGCCGGTCCGGTCGGCCACGACGGAGCGGACGTAGTCGATGAGGCGGTGGACGTCGTCGGCGGAGCCGCCCGAGTCCGCCTGGATGAAATTGGCGTGCTTGGGAGAGACCTGGGCGCTTCCCATGCGCAGGCCCTTCAGCCCGGCTTCGTCCACGAGCCGCCCGGCCGAGTCCCCCGCAGGGTTCGTGAACACCGACCCGGCGTTGGAGCCTCCCGGTTGGTGCTCGCGTCGCCAGCGCACCACCTCGGTCACGGCCTCCATGGCGGCGTCCCGATCTCCGACCGTGAGGGCGAACTCGGCCCACACCACCGCGTCACCGGGGCCGACGTCCGATCGGCGGTACCCGAGCCCCAGCCGGTCGGGACCCCAGACCGCGGCCTCACCGGCGGAGAGGTCGAACAGACGGCACTGGTCGAGCACAGCGGCGATGTCCGAGCCGTGTCCACCCGCGTTCATGCGCAGCGCCCCGCCCACCGAACCCGGCACCCCCACCCCCCACTCGAGGCCCCGCAGCCCCGCAGCCGCCGACTTTCGCGCCACCTTCGGCAAGCTCGCCGATCCACCGGCGCGCACGGTGGTGTCGTGCACGTCGACGAAGTCGAACTCTCCACCCAGGACCACGACGAGCCCCGGGAACCCGGTGTCGGCGACGAGCAGGTTCGAGCCCTGGCCGACGACGAGCAGCGGCACGGGATCGCCGGCGGCGACGAGCGCCCGGTGCACCGCCACGAGGTCGTCCTCGCCGTGCGCCTCGACGAGCAGCGCCGCGTGGCCGCCCACCCGGTAGGTGGTGCGCGCCCCGAGCGGTTGGTCGGGGACGGCCCGCCCGGCCAAGGACGCCGCCACGGCGTCGAGGGCCGTCACCACTCCACCTCGTCGCGGAGCTCTGCCACCACGTCGTCGCGCAACTCGTCCGGAAGCGAGGTCAGGTCCCCCGCTCCGAGCGTGAGGCACAGGTCGCCCGGCCGGAGCACCGCCGCCACGTGAGCGCGCAGCTCGGCGCGACCCGGGACGTAGACGACGTCGGCTCCCGGATGTGCCCGCGCCACGGCGTCGGCCACCACCGCGCCCGTCACGCCCGGGATGGGCTGCTCCCCGGCGGCGAAGACGTCCGCCACGATCACCACGTCCGCACCGGCGAAGGCGTTGGCGAACCCTCCCCCCACCGTCGCGATGCGGCTGTAGCGGTGCGGCTGGAACACCACCACCAACCGCTCAGGACGGCTCTGGCGTGCGGCTGCGATCACCGCCGCGACCTCGGTGGGCAAATGGGCGTAGTCGTCGACGAACTGGACGCCGCGCCAAACGCCCCGCAATTCATAGCGCCGGGCGACCCCGGCGAAGCGGGACAGGGCGCGCCGGGCCGCCTCGAATCCCACGCCCACCCGCAGCGCCGTCACCACCGCCACCGCCGCGTTCAACGCGATGTTGGCGCCCGTCACCGGGAGGACCACGCGTCCGAGCGCACTGTCCCCACGGCGCAGGTCGAAGGCGACCCCGTCGGCCCCAGCCTCGACGCCGTCGACCTGGAAGGTGGCCGCCGGCGAGGTCCCGACCAGGTCGGCGCCGTGGGCGACGCCCAGGCGGGCCGCCACCGTGTCGTCCGCCCCGGTCACCACTCCACCGGGCCGGCCCGTGCAGAAGCGGTCGAACGCCGCCGCGAGCCGCTCGAAGTCCCCGTAGAAGTCGAGATGATCGGGTTCGACATTCGTGACCACCGCCACCTCGGGGTCGAGGTGCAAGAACGTCCCGTCGGACTCGTCTGCCTCGAGCACGAGCCACTCGCCCGTGTCCCACACCGCGTTCGTCCCGATCTCGTTGACGTCCCCGCCGATGAGAAAGCTCGGGCGCAGCCCCGCCTCCATCAGGACGAGCGACAGCATGGACGTGGTCGTGGTCTTGCCGTGTGTCCCCGACACCGCCACGCACCGGCGGCGCGCCGCAATGGAGGCGAGCGCCTGGGCACGGGTCAGCACGGGCAGCCCGCGCCGGCTCGCCTCGGCCACCTCGGGGTTCCCGGGGGGAATGGCGGTTGACACCGCCAGCACCTCGGCCTGGCCCACCAGGCCGGCGTCGTGGCCGATGTGGACGTCCACCCCGCTCGCCGCCAACCGTTCCAAGGCGGCCGATGTCTTGAGGTCGCTGCCCGTCACCTCGTTGCCCATGGCGGCCAGCACCGACGCGATGGCGCTCATCCCGGCACCGCCGACGCCCACCACGTGCACCCGCCGGGGTCGTGACAGGTCGAGTGGGGCGGCGCGGGCGGCTCCCGTCCCCTCGGGCTCGGCGCTCACCGGCCGACCCGGGCGTGCTCGTGGAGGAGCGCCATCACCGCCGCCACGGCATCGGGTCGGCCGAGGGCCGCGGCCGCCTTACGCATGGCGTCGAGGCGGCCGCCATCCGCGCCGAGGGCGTCGAGGACCTCCGCCAGGCGCGCCGCCGTGCACTGCGGGTCCGGAACCACCACCGCCGCGCCGGCGTGCTCGAGCACCTCGGCATTGGCGTTCTGGTGGTCGCCGGGGGCACCGGGCAGGGGAACGAGCACGGCGGGAACACCCACCACGGTGAGCTCCGCCACCGTGTTGGCGCCCGACCGGCACACCACGACGTCGGCCGCCTGGTAGAAGCGCGCCATGTCGTGCTCGTACGGGACCCAGACGTACTGCAGCACTCTCCTCTCCCGGGAGGTGGCCTGTTCCGGGTCGGCGGCCCGTTCCGGGTCAGCGGGTTCCGGGTCGGCGGCCCGCTCCCGGGCCGCGGCCGCCCCGGCCACGAGCTCCTCGTCCCGCCGGCCGACGACGTGGTAGACGGCGACACCGGGGCGCGCCGCCCACAGCTCGACCAGGCCGAGCACGGCCTCGTTCAGGCGTCGGGCCCCGAGTGATCCGCCCACCACGCCCACCACCAGTCCATCGGTCGCGAGCCCGAGCGAGTGCCGCGCCTCGGCGCGCGCCTCGGGGCCGGCGTGCGCGGCGGCGACGAGCTCGGGCCGGACGGGCGCTCCGGTGAGGACGGCACGCGGCAGCGCCGTTCCCGGAAACGCCACTGCGGCCGCCCGGGCCACGCGACCCACGAGCCGGTTGGCGGCTCCGGGCACGGCGTCCACGTTCACGAGCACGACCGGCACCCGCATGAGCGCGGCGGCCAGGGCAGCGGGAACGCTGGCGTAGCCACCCATCGCCACGACCACCGCAGGCCGGCGCCGGCCGACGATCGACACGGCCAGCGCGAAGGCGAACGCCAGGCCCACGACCGCCACCACGTTTGCGGCGAGGGCACGGGGGTCGGCCTTGCGCACGATGCCGCGTCCCGGCAGCAACGTGGCGGGCAGCTCGTGCGAGGCGAGCAACTCGGCGTCGAGCCCCCGGCGTGACCCCACGAGCTCCACCGCCTCAGGTCCTCTCTCCGCCGCGATGGCCTCGGCCACGACCAGGGCCGGAACGAGGTGGCCACCGGTGCCCCCGCCCGCCACCAACGCGTAGCGCCGGACCCTCACGCGCCGAGGTGGCCCGGGGCGTGAGGCGGGCGGCTCGGGGCTCGCGCGGCCGGACGGCCCCGGGTGCCGGGGCGGGCGGCCCCGGGTGCCGGGGCGGGCGGGCGCCGCTCGTGCGACGCCACGTTGGCGAGGATGCCGGCCGCCGCCATGGTGATGACGAGCGACGACCCGCCGAACGAGACGAACGGCAACGGGATGCCGGTCACGGGCAGGACGCCGATGACCGCACCGATGTTGATGACGGCCTGGCTCGTGATCCAGCACGTGGCCGCCACCGCCAACAACGCCCCGAAGCGGTCCGGGGCGCGGCTCGCGGCTCGCAGCCCGTACCAGGCGAGCGCGCCGAACAGGAACAGCACGACGAGCGCCCCGAGCAATCCGCCCTCTTCGCCGATGACCGAGAAGATGAAGTCGGTGTGGGCGTTCGGGAGGAGCCCCCACTTCTCACGACCCCCGCCCAGGCCGAGTCCGTACAGGTGGCCCGACCCGAGGCCGACCAACGACTGCACGACCTGGTACCCCGATCCCCGCGCGTGCGCAAACGGGTTGAGGAACGACAGCAGCCGGGCCCGCCGGTAGGGCTCGGCCAGCCCGATCACGAGCCCGAGCACAGCGGTGGCCCCGACCGCCTTGACGACCGGGCGCAGCGGCACGCCGCCCGCGTACATGAGGGCGAAGGTGATGCACGCGAGCACCAGCGCGGTGCCCATGTCCGGCTGCTTGAGCACGAGAAAGCCCGAGAACGCCAGCGCGGCCAGAAGCGGGACCACCACCGCCACCGACTTGTGCAGGCGGTCGGCCCGGCGCGTGAGGAGATCGGCCGCGAACACCGCCAGCGCAAGCTTCATCAACTCGGATGGCTGGATGCGCAGCATGCCCAAGCCGATCCACCGGCTCGACCCCCCCGCCACCACGCCGATACCGGGGAGCAGCACCGCCACCAGCAGGACGAGCGTCGCGAAGAACAGCACGAGACGGAGCCGTCGCCACCAGTCGTAGCGGATGCGGGCCGCGCCCACGAGGGCCACCGCACCGATCCCCATCCACAGCACCTGTCGTTCGAAGATCGTCCACACCGACCCGTAGTACCGAAGCGACGTATACGCCGACGCCGACAGCACCATGACCAAGCCGATGAGGCACAGGGCCCCCACGAGGCCCAGTACGGCGGTGCGGGTCCGGACCAGGTCGCGCCGCTCGGCCGGCGACGACGGCGTCCGGGGTCGGGCCGCACCCCCCTCGACCAGCCGGAGATGTCCGCTGTCGCGGCCGTCGCGCCTGTCGCGGCCGTCGCGCCCGGGCCGGGGGGCGGGCGAGGGCGAGCTCGGGCTCACGAACGCTCCCCCGCATCGGCCGCTGCGCCCGTCAACGACCGCACACAACGGGCGAAGTCGTCGCCCCGTTCCGCGTACGAGCGGTACCAGTCGAACGACGCGCACGCCGGCGACAAGAGCACGACGTCACCCGGGCGGGCCATGGCCGCCGCCGTCCCCACCGCGGCCGACATCGACCCAGCCACCTCGACCACCGGCGCGGCGGCGAGCGCGGCGGCGACGTCACGGGCGGCCTCGCCGATGGCCACGACCCCGCGCAGCTTCGAGGCCGCGGGCGAAAGCGCCGACAGGTCGAGACCCTTGTTCCGGCCCCCTGCGATCAGCACCACGCGGTCGAAGCCCTCGAGCGCAGCGAGCACGGCCCCGGGGGTCGTCGCCTTCGAGTCGTCGTAGTACCGCACCCCTTTAGCCTCGCCCACCAACTCGACGCGATGGGGGAGCCCATCGAACTCGAGCAGCGCGCGCCGGCAGCCGTCGGCGTCCCCGCCGGCCGCCATGGCCACGGCGGTGGCGCACAACGCGTCGACGAGATCCGGCGGACGAGAGCGCGGCAGCTCCTCGACGCGCACGAGGCGCTCCCCACCGGGGCCCACGAGCGCGCCGTCGCGCAGGGTGTAGTCCCCCCGCCGCAGGCCGAAGGTCACCACGGTCGCGCCCCGGGTGCGAGGTACCTCCGACTCGGCCAGCACCACGGGGTCCTCGGCGTTCGCCACCGCGACGTCGCCCGGGCCGCTGTTGGACCACAGGCGGGCCTTGGCCCGGCGGTAGGCGTCGACCGAGCCGTGCCAGTCGAGGTGGTCGGCCGAGAAGTTCAGCCACGCCGCCACGGCGGGCCGAAAGGTCTCGGTGAGCGCCAGTTGGAACGAGGACACCTCGGCCACGACCACCTCGGCCGGCGCCGACACCACGTCGAGCAGTGGCGCCCCGATGTTGCCGGCCGCCGCCGCGTCGAGACCCGAGGCGCGCAGCATGGCGCGCACCAGGGTGGTGACGGTGGTCTTGCCGTTCGTGCCGGTGACGGCCACGATCGGGACGCGCGCCCGGCGCCACGCCATCTCCACCTCACCCACCACGCGCACGCCGGGCCCGAGGGCGAAGACGCGATGGTGGGCGGGGACACCGGGGCTCACGACCACTTCGTCCACCGTCATCGCCAACGCGCCGAGCGCGGCCGCGTCGGGAGCGGACGCCAGGGTGATGCCGAGCCGAGCCGCCGCCTGGTGCGGGCCGTCCCCGGGGTCGTCGTCCACCGCGACCACCTCGGCGCCCTCTGCGGCGAGGCGCGCCGCGGTGGCGGTGCCGCTCACCCCCAGGCCGTAGACGAGGACGCGGCCGGCGCCCATGGGCGTCAGTGCAGTCCCGTGGCCGACAGGAAGTCGGCGTAGAAGATGCCGAGGCCGAGGGCGGCGAACAGGCCCGCCAGGATCCAGAAGCGGACGATCACCGTCGTCTCGGGCCACCCCACCAGCTCGAAGTGGTGGTGGAGCGGGGCCATGCGGAACACCCGCCGGCCGAACACCCAGAAGCTCACCACCTGCACGACGACCGACAAGGTGACGATGACGAAGAGCCCCCCGATGACCGGCAACAGCAGCTGGAGGTTCATCTGCAGGCACAGGGCGGCCAGCCCCGAGCCGATGGCGAGCGACCCGGTGTCGCCCATGAAGATGCGCGCCGGCGCCGCGTTCCACCACAGGAACCCGAGGCACGCCCCGGCCAGGGCGACCGACGACAACGCCAGGTCGAGCGCGGCGGACACGTGGTAGAGGGAGAAATGGCGGAACTGCCAGTACCCGATGATCGCCAGGCACGCGAAGCAGAAGGTGGCGGAGCCCGACGCCAGGCCGTCCAGACCGTCGGTGAGGTTCACGGCGTTGGCCGTGCCGACGAGGATCAGCACCGCCCACACGATCCACCCCGTCTGGCCGAAGTCGAAGCTCAACGGGCCGGCCCGGGTGAACGACAGGTGCGTGTTCACCCCCGCCCAGTGCTCGGCCGCGACCGCGAACCCGACCGCCACCACGACCTGGGCGGCGAGCTTGGCGCGCTTGTTGAGCCCGAGGCTGCGACGGTGGCGCACCTTGATCCAGTCGTCGAAGAACCCGGTGGCGGCCGCGGCCAGCACCACCAGGACCACGAGCACCCCCGAACGGCTGAACGCCACGTGGGTGCCGGCGTGGCACAGGCCGTAGCCCGCCACCGCGGCGCCGACGAGAGCGACGCCACCCATGGTCGGCGTGCCCGCCTTGGCGAGGTGCATGAACGGCCCGTCCTCGCGGATCTGCTGACCGAACTTCTTGCGCGCCAACCACTGGATCAGCAGCGGCGTCCCGAGTGCGGCGGCCCACAGGGCGAAGCCGCCCGACGCCATGAGGGGGATCACCCGCCGTCACCCCGGGGGTCGGATCGTGCCGCCAGGCGGGCCGCCACGTCCACCACGACACGCCGGTCGTCGAAGGGCGTGCGCCGCCCGCCCGCGTCGATCGTGGTCTCGTGGCCCTTGCCCGCCACCACCACGACGTCGCCCGACGAAGCGAGCTCCAGCGCGCGCCTGATGGCGGCGGCGCGTTCGGCTTCGACGATCACCGACGAGCGGTCGTCGAAGCCCGTCACGATCTCGTCGATGATCGACTGCGGGTCCTCCCCCCGCGGGTTGTCGGAGGTCACCACGACGACGTCCGCGCCGGCGTTCGCCACCCGGGCCATGAGGGGCCGTTTGGCGTGGTCGCGGTCCCCTCCGCAACCGAACACGCAGATCACCTTGCCGCCCGGGGCCAGCCGGCGGGCGCTGTCGAGCGCGACGGCGAGCGCGTCCGGAGTGTGGGCGTAGTCGACCACCACCGTGGCCGGGGACGAGCTGTCCACCACCTCGAACCGGCCCGGGACCGGCACCGCGGCGCGCAGCCCCGCCACCACGGTGTCCTCGGGCACGCCCAGCGCCGCGGCCGTGGTGGCCGCGGCCAGGGCGTTGGTCACCTGGAGCGACCCGGAGAGCGACAGCTCGACGCGCCGTCCCCGCCAGCTGAAGGCGGTGCGCCCCGATGAGGCCTCCACGTCGGTGGCGTCCGACGCCCGGTACGGCACCGACGCAATGGCGATCTGGTCGAGCAGCCGGCGACCCCAGGTGTCGTCGCCGTTGACGACGGCGAGTGCGGCCCGGTCGGGGACGAACAACGACGCCTTGGCGTCGAAGTACGACTCCATCGTGCGGTGATAGTCGAGATGGTCGTGCGAGAGGTTCGTGAACACCGCCGCGTCGAAGCGGATGCCGTCCACCCTCGACTGCGTGAGCGCGTGCGACGACACCTCCATGGCCGCGGCTCGCCGACCGCTGTCGCGTGCCTCGGCCAGCAGTCGTTGCAGCACGGCCGACTCGGGCGTGGTGCGCGCCCCGTCGAGGGTGCCGATGACGGTGGTCGGCCATCCGGCCGCCTCGAACACCGACGCCAGGAGGTGGGTGACGGTGGTCTTGCCGTTGGTCCCCGTCACCCCCACCGCGACGAGCGACCGGGCCGGGTAGCCGAACAGCGCGCCCGCCACGCGCGCCATCGAGGCGCGGGCCGCACCCGGGCGCACGACGACCTGGGGGACCTCGAGGTCGAGCGGCCGTTCCACCAGCAGTGCGGCGGCTCCCCGGGCGACCGCCTCGCCCGCATGGTCGTGCCCGTCCCCCCGCGCGCCCGGCAGGCAACAGAACAGCGCGCCGGGTCCTACCTGACGGCTGTCGAATTCGATGGAGGTGATCTCCGTGTCGGCGGGGTCCCCACGCGATTCGACGACGTCAACCTCCTCCAGCATCCGGTCCATGCGCACAGTCGGGGACCCGCCGGGGCGGTCACGGGCCTTCCGTGGGCTTCCCGGTGGAGGCGCTGATCGTAGTCGGCGGGGCCGTGGTGACCGGCACGGCAGGCGGCGCGACCTGGGGAAATGCCACCGGCTGGGGAGCCGCCGGGGCCGGTCCCGACGGCGAGGTGGGGACCTGGTAGCGGTGCAGGGCGTACCGCATGATCTGGGAGAAGACGGGGGCGGCGACCACACCGCCGAAGATGGGTGATGGCTGGTCGAGGACCACGATGGCGGACAGCTCGGGGTGTTCGGCCGGGGCGAAGCCGGCGAAGGTCGCCATGTACGCGCCCGCCTGGTAGCCGCCGTGCACGGGGTCGGGGATCTGGGCCGTGCCGGTCTTGCCGGCCACCGTGTAACCCGGTACGCCCGCGGTCACGGCCGTGCCGTCCTGGACCACCTGTTCCATCATGGTGGTGAGCTCGGCGGTGACCGCGGGAGAAAGCGCCCGGTGGGTGGGCCGCTTCCCCACTGCGGCGACGGCGCCGTCGGCCCCGACCGTCGCCCGGACCAGCCGGGGTGGCACGAAGACGCCGCGTGTCCCGATGGTGTTGACCATGTCGAGCACCTGCTGGGCGGTCACCGCGTCGTCCTGGCCGATAGGGGTGGAGCCGATGTCCGACACCGACCACGTCGAGGGGTCGTTCTTCACCAACCCGGACGACTCGGCCGGGAACCCGAGTCCGGTCGGCCGGCCGAAGCCGAGCGTCCCGATCTGGGCCGCCAACCGGCCGACGCCGAGTTGCTGGGCGATCTCGATCGTGCCGATGTTCGACGACTGCGCCAGGATCTGCGTCGCGGTGAGCCGCTCGGTCGGGTGGTTCTCCGCGTCGTGGAACACCCACCCGTCGATGGTGAGGGTGTTGGGCACCGTGAACACTTCGTCGGGCGAGATGATCCCGTCCTGGAGCGCGGCCGAGAACGTGACCGGCTTGAAGACCGAGCCCGGTTCGTACACCTGGGTGAGCGCCAGGTTCTGGTCCGCCTCGGCCACGACCGGCGGCGGAGGTGGCGGGGGCGGCGGGGGCGGCTGACCCGGCGGGGTGGGCGCCGTCGGAGTGGTCGGGGCGGGCGCGGGCGTGCCCGGCTGGGAGACGAGGTTCGCCATCGCCAGGATGTCGCCCGTGTGCGTGTTCATCACGACGGCGATCCCGCTCTTGGCGTGCGAGGCCAACACCTCCGCCCCGAGCGACTGCTCGGTGACGTACTGCAGAGGCTGGTCAATGGTCAGTTCGAGGCCGGTGCCGGGCACCGCGCTCGAGCTGCGCACGGTGTGCCCGGGGAGCGCGACGCCGTCGGGTGACATCTCCTCGGTGGCGAAGCCGTTGCGCCCGGCGAGCAACGAGTCGAACTGGTACTCGAGCCCGCCCTGGCCCGATCCCTGCGCCCCGACCGCTCCGAGGAGCGGGCCGGCCAGCTGGCCCGACGGATCGACCCGCATGGTGTCGGGCAGCAGGGTGATGCCGGGCAGCGCCAGCGAACGAACCTTGTTCGCGGTCGAGTCGTCGACACGATGGGCGAGGTACACGAAGCCCGAGTTCTGCGACAGGTCGCTGCGCAATTGGTCGACCGGCACGCCGAGGACCGACGTCAGCGCGGCCGCTTCGATGTCGGGTCGGTGGATGAGATACGGGTCGGCCACCACGGTGGAGCGCGGCACGGACAGGGCGAGCGGGACCCCATTCCGGTCGTAGATCCCGCCCCGCACCGCGGTGACGTGGACCGTGCTCGTCACTTCTGATCTGCCGATGGTGGAGTACCGGTTGCCCGACAGGCCCTGCACGGCGACGAGGCGGACGAGCAGCCCGAGGAAGACGAGCAGTACCAGGGTGCGCATGACACCCACCCGCCGCAACGGGATCCCTCCCGTCACTTGACGTGCCGGTGACCGACCCCGCCCGCCCCGTCCTGGCCGGGGCGCGCCCGGGGCGATGCGCCGTTCGAACCCGCGCGGCCGCGCCCCGGCGCGCGCTGCGGGTGCCGTGGGGGTGCGCGCCGCGGTCACGGCGCGTCGGGGTGCCGGGGTCGTCGCCTCGCGGCGCGCCGGCGACGTGTTCCTGCGCGCCGTCGGCTTCACTCGACCACGCGACGTCGACGTGGCTCCGCGGCGCGCCGTCGGCTTCGTCGTCGTGCTTGGGGTCGACTTCGTCGAGTTGCGTGCCGTCGACTTCGTCGTGGGGCGCGACGCGCCCGTGTCCCGCCGTGACGAGGCTCGGACCGAACGCTCCAGCGCCGGGAATCGAGGCGTCCGGCTCACCGGGGGCCGGCCGACGGTGCCGCGCTCTGGACCGACGGTGAGGGCGTTGACGGCGTGGGCGACACGGCGCTCCCCGCTGGGCCCGTCGTTGCCGTGGTGGCCAGAGGCAGGTCGGTAACCTGCCCCGGCGCCTGCAACCCGTGCTGCTGCGCGGCCGACACCACGGCGGAGGGATTCGACAGCTGGGCCACCTTCGCCTCGAGGTCGTGATGGCGGCCGAGCTCCTTGCCCAGCTGTTGCTGCAGCCGCGTCAGCCGGACCTGTCCCTGGGTCAGGTAGGCGTCCGCACCGGCCACCGTGAGAAGGCTGCCGGCGACAAGGGCGATGCTCGCGATCGCCGTCCGCCGAATAGAAGGCCGCGGTCGGCGCCGGCGGGGAGGCTCGACGACCCGGAGCGGCGGACGAGCCCGTTCGGGGAGGCGGACCGGACTCGGGGCGCGGCCCACCTCTGCGGGCGCGGTGGCGACCGGCATCAGCGCCCGGCTCGTTCGAAGACGCGCAGGCGCGCGCTCTCGGCGCGCCGGTTGCGTCCGACCTCCGACCCGGTCGGCTTGCGAGCCCCTCGGAACACGAGCCGGCCCAACGGCACCGCGCCGCACGCGCAGGGGAGCCCGGGCGGGCATTCGCATCCGCCCGTCGCGGCCGCCCCGAACGCCGCCTTGACGATGCGGTCCTCACCCGAGTGGTACGAGATCGCCACGCACCGCCCGCCCGGCGCCAGCGCTTCGATGGCCGCGGGGACGGCGTGGGCGAGCTGATCGAGCTCTTCGTTCACGGTCACGCGCAAGGCCTGGAACACGCGCCGGGCGGGATGCCCTCCGGTGCGCCGCGCCGGGGCGGGGATGGCGCCCCGGACCACCTCGGCCAGCTCGCCGGTCGTGCGAAGCGGGCGCGCCGCCACGATCGCCCGGGCGATGCGCCGGGCGAAGCGGCCCTCGCCGTTCGCGGCGAACAGCTGCGCCAGTTCGTCCTCGGGTGCGGTGTTGACCACGTCGGCCGCGGTGGGACCCTCGCTCGGGTCCATGCGCATGTCGAGGGGCGCGTCGGCACGGTAGGAGAAGCCGCGCCCGGCCCGATCGAGCTGGGGAGAGCTCACCCCGAGGTCGAAGAGGACCCCGCTCACGGTTCCACCCGGAGCGCCGGCCTCCGCCGCCAGCTCGACCAATTGGTCGAACCGGGCGTGGCGCACCACCGCCCGCGCTCCGAACGCAGCGAGGCGGCGCGATGCTGCCGCCACGGCGTCGGGGTCGCGGTCAAGGCCGAGCACGCGCAGGTGCGGGAGCGCCGCCAAGATCGCCTCGGCGTGGCCTCCCCCGCCCACAGTCGCGTCGACCACCAGGCCGGGAGGCGCGGGCGCGAACGACGCGACGACCTCGTCCACCATGACCGGCTCGTGCGCGAACACCTGGGGCATCCGCAGCCCCTCGACTGGCGGTATGCCGTCGGGAGGGTCGCTCCTGCGACTCGGTTGGAAGCGGGCGGAGGAGGAGTCTTCCACCGAACCAGCCGAGGGGCTGCGCATGCTCCTGGTGCTTCTGTTCCTGTTGTTTCGTCTGTCGATGCTGTGTTGCCTGTCGATGCTGTGTTGCCTGTCGATGCTGTGTTGCCTGTCGATGCTGTGTTGCCTGTCGATGCTGTGTTGCCTGTCCCGGCCGAGCCGGCTACCGGGTGCAACACCGCGCCACGCCCTAGTCGTCCGCGCCCTCGGTCAGCCGCTGCGCCTCGGGGCCGACGGTGTCCTGCCAGCGAGCTGGATTCCACAGCTCGACCCGGTCGAACACCCCGATCACCATGACGTCGCTCTCGAGGCCCGCGAACTCGCGCATCCGGGCCGGAACCATCAGGCGGCCCTGCCTGTCCATGTCGAGCTCCTGGGTGGCCGACGCCCAGTAGCGCGCCAAATTGCGGTCGTTGCGGCCACTTCGGGCTCGCTCCTTCATCAGTTCCGCCTGTTGTTCGAATCCGTCCGGTGTCCAGAGTGCGAGACAGCCGTCCTGGTACTGGGTCAGATAGCCGCCGTGCTCGAAGGGAGGGCGGAACTTCGCCGGCAGGATGATTCGGCCCTTGCCGTCGAGCGTGTGCTCGAACGTCCCGTAGAACCGTTCCACCTGACCGAGCTCCCACGTCGCTCCCCCCGCAGATCCGGCGGGCTCCTCCCCTTCACACCACTTTGCGCCACTTTAACCCCCTCTCCCCCACAGGTCAATCCCCCGCCCCCACCGACGAACGGACGGGCCCCCACATGGACGCAGACGTCCTCCACCGAGTGACGCCTGGTGGTTGGGCGATCGGGCGCGTAGCGCTCGGTGCTTCCGCCGGGCTAGCGCCGGGGGCGTCGATCCTCGAGTCAGTTGGCCAGACGTCAGCGTGCGGCCGTGAACAGCTGCCGCCGTTCGGGCGCACGTCGACGAGCCGACCGGCGCGCCTGAAGAGGAACGGTGATGGGAAGGAATGGAGAACACAGATGGCCGGTCGAGCATCCACGTGCGCGGCGGTTGTGGCCCTCATCGGTCTGGCCCTGCCGGCGTTCGGCATGCACCACCAGCCGCAAAGACGACGACCACGACGAGACCGTCTTCGGCCACGACGAGACCGCCTTCGGCCACCACGACATCCTTGGCGTCCATCGCACGTCTCGCCCCATCGTCACCATGACGGATCTCGGACCGGGGTGGGGCGTCGTCCGGCGGACCTACCTGCCTACGGATGCATCGCCGGAGACGCGGATCTGAGCGCGGGCCGTGCTCCAGAACTGCGACAGGTAGGCGCGCCATTCGGAGGACCCAAACACCCACGCCACGGCGACAACTCCTAACCCTCCGACCAAGGCTCGTCGTCCCATGGAGAGATGATCGGCCTGGTGCCTCTGCGGCTTTACGTCTCCCGCATCCATGGTGGCCAGGGTGGCTGTCCCAGGTCTTTTGCTCAAGGCAGGGCGGCGCGGACTCGCCACGACGTCAGGGCAGAGAAGCGAGGAACGCGTCCTCTGTCGCCGCGACGAGGGCGGCGTCGGTCACACCGGTGTCCCGCGGCGGTAACACGACGTGGAGACCGATTGCCACGGCGTCCAATTCGGCCCGGGCGATCTCGGCCCGGTCGTCATCGAGGGCGAGCACCGCCAAGAGCGGAACGGGATCCCACCAAAGCGGGACCGACACGTGCCAACGCGCCCCTGCGCGCGTGCGGCGCTGAGCGATGCCGACCACCTTGGCGCGTCCGATCGTCACCTCGCCCGGCCCGATGCCGGCGAAACACACCAACGACGACCATTTCGTGCACTCAGCCCGGCCGCCGTGGACGCGCACATCGTCGACGCCGAGCGATCGGAGCGCCCTCGCCCATGCGTCGCCCAACCAACGCGTCGACGCGACGACGTCGTCGTCCCAGAGCGGATCACCCCGGGGCAGCCACACGTCCAGCCATACCTGTCGGTCGGGAGCCACGAGGACGGCCCCCCCGCCGCTGCGGCGCCGCACCACTTCGACCGCAAGCCGTCCGGCGCGGCCCGCGTCGACGACGTCGTCGGGTTGTGTGCTGCCGAGCACGACAGCAGAAGCACCGACGAGCGAACACGCCCCCACCACGCGTTCGGTGCGCGCCTCCAGCGGGGGCCAGTCGCCGTGCAGGGCGGCGGCAGACGCGGTCCTCCGCTCGAACACCCACCCGCCCGGGGGACGGGCGCTCACGCCGTCAGTGACTGCTCGCCCAGGTACGGAGCCCACTCGTCGCGCGCCCCGCCACTGATGGCGAGGAGCCACACCCGCTGGCGGGGAGCGACCGGTTTGGTCCGCAGGACCAGGCCCACTTCGTGGGGAAGGCGGTCCTCCTTGCGCGTATTGCACCGTCGGCACGCCGCCACGACGTTGTCCCATGCGTGCAGGCCGCCCCGGCTGCGCGGCACGACGTGGTCGATGCTCTCGGCCGTCGACCCGCAGTACTGGCACCGGTGGCTGTCGCGCGCGAACACGGTCCGACGGTTGACCGCCACCGTGCGGTCGTGGGGAACGCGGACATATCGGGCGAGTCGGACCACCGACGGCTCGGGGAACGCGTTGCGCTCGGAGCGGAACACGTGCTCGGTGGCGTGAACGAGCTCGGCCTTGGTGGCGAGTACCAGGAGCAGGGCGCGTCGGGAGGACACGAGGCCCAGCGGCTCGAACGTGGCATTGAGCACCAACGCGCGGCTCACCACCCTGGCGCCCGGTTCCCGGCCCAGCATCACCGGTGAGGCTACTCCGACCGGGTGGTCTTCCTCCGGTACGAGGCGGCGCGCACGTCCCGACGCCCGCTCGGGCGCTGCGGCTTTCACCGCCGGCGCCACAACCGCATGGCACGGCTCCATTCGACGAACGACACGATGTCGCGTTCCGCCAGCGTCCGATCGCCGCGTCCGCCGTACGCGGTCTCCATCCGGAACTGCCACAACCCGCCGTCGGGCACGGGCAGCGGTGGCCACCGGTGCCACCAACCACGAGGCGCTAGTCGCCACGCCTCGGCCACAGCGGCCGGCCACAACCACGGCCGCGGCGCCAGGGCTCGGAGCACCGGGAACACCGCCCCCGACGCACGGTCGGCGCCGGGTCGGGGTCGTCCCGACGTCACGGCGTGCTTCGGTTCGGGCATCACGGCGCGACCTCGGCTTGGCGCCCCTGCAGTGAGGCCGGCCCGGACGTCACCTGCGCGGCCCGCCACCCGATGGCGCCTGCGCCCACGAGAGGGCCGAGCCGTCCCAACGCGCTCAGGACGATGCTCGTGTGTTCGGTGAACGACAGGCGGGCGCGTGCCCTCAGCTCGGCATTGGCGGCGTCGAGAAACGGCGACCCGAATCCGAGCGCCACCGAACCACCCACGACGACCAGTTCGAGGTCGAGGAGGCTTACGACCGACGCCACCGCCCGGCCTACCATGCGACCGGTCCGCTCGACGGTTCCCGGCGCCGCGTCGCGCGGTGAGCGCCCCGTCATGGCGGCGATGGCCGTCCCCGAGGCCTCGGCTTCCAGACAGCCGCGCGCGCCGCACGGGCACCGGCGACCGTCGGGCTCGACGATGACGTGACCGACATGACCGGCGTTCCCCGAGGCGCCGTCGAGGAGCGAGCCGTCGAGCACGATCCCGCCACCCACACCGGTCGACACGACCATGGCCAGGTAGTCGCGACGACCCGCGGCCGCGCCCGTCCAGCCTTCTCCCAGCGCGAACGCCTTGGCGTCGTTGTCCAGGCCGACGGGAAGACCGGTGCACGTCTCGAGGCGCGCCCGCAGAGGGAAGTCGCGCCACGCCGGGATGTTGAGCGGCGACACCGTTCCAGCCGACAGGTCCATCGGACCGCCGCACCCCACGCCGCACGCCACAGGGGCGGCACCGTAGGCCACCTCGGCGACCAGCCGGGCCAGGGCGTCGAACACGACGTCGGGTTCGGACGTGGCCGGGGTCGGCACGCGCCTGTCGGCCTGGACGGCACCGTCAACGGTGACGAGCCCGGCAGCGAGCTTGGTCCCCCCGATGTCGACGGCCAGGCTCAGCTCCACCGGCTGCGGACCCTACCGTCGTGGACCGTCACGGGTGCGCCGAACAGGAGCCGCCCGGGCGGACGGCATCTCGATGGTGACCTTGCGCTATCGGTTGCGGCGGAACCGATTGCGCAGCCAGCCGCGGGTGTCGTTCAGGGCGTTGCCCACACCCTGGGCCCGCAGCGAGCGACCGAAGTCCTCCCAGCCTGCCTTGCCCATGCGGCGCACGTTGGTCCAGAACGTGACGAGCGAGGCGAACATGATGAGGACACCGACGAATCCGAGGAAGACGGACGTGGTGAAGAAGGCGAGCATCACGGCGAGGCCCAGGACGAAGCCGAGTACCGACCACTTGAGGTAGCGACCCGCGTACCGGTAGACGCTCTCCGACCGAACCCGATCGGCGAAAGCGGGGTCCTGCTGGTACAGCGCCTGCTCCAGTTCGTGGAGGACCCGCTGCTCGTGCTCGGAGAGCGGCACGCTCACCCCCTTCCGCGAGGCGCGCCATGTGTCGTGTTGGTGAACAATCTTAGGCAGGGACGTGTTCCCTGACAACGGCGCCCGCAGGATGACATTCTCGTGTCGATGGCCGGGTCGACACGAGAAGGTCCTGGTCAACAGCCAAATCTCGGCCGGGCCGGCCTACGGTGCCATCACCCTCGGGCGACGCGAGCGCGGCCTCGACAGACGCGTCGGTCTCCTCAACTGTCGCTTGGACCGGGCTCGCTCGGGCCCCACTGCGTGTCACCACGTTGCTTGACCGACAGTCCGTGCCGGCCGACGAGAGCGGCCGGGCCGATCGAGGCGTGCCCGTAGCGGGACCGGATGGCCGAAACGGCCGCCTCGACCTCGTCCCAGGCGATCCGCCGTTCGTCGTGGCGCACCGCGCCGGCTGCCTCGATCTCCCGTTCGCGCCGATCGCCGTCCGCCGCCGCTCTCGGAACCTGGATGGCATCGGACATCGCATCGTCGAACGACATCTGCCACCCTTGCGCAGTCCGCTCCGCCAGTCCCGACACCGACACGCCGAGGAGCCGAATCCCCGCCGACACGTCGACGGCGTCGAGGAGTGCGGTCGCAAGTGTGGCGATGGCCCGGGGCGAGTCGACGGCGCTCGGCAGGGTATGAGAGCGCGTGATCGTGGTGAAGTCCCCGTAGCGGACCTTGATGGTGACCGTACGCGCCGTCACCCGGGCCTCGCGCACGCGGTTGCCCACGGCGTCGGCCATGCGCACCAGATGGGCGTGCAGCTCGTCGTGGCGATGCAGGTCGGCGGCGAAGGTCTCCTCGTGGCCGACGGATTTGGCCTCCCGGGACGCCTCGACCACACGTCGGTCGTCCCCCCTGGCCAGGGCGGCGAGCAGGCGTCCGTTCGCCGCCCCGACCGACCGGCACAACGACTCCTCGGGGACCGCCGCGAGCTCCCTCACCGTGGTGACCCCCAGGTCGGAGAGCCGGCGCGCCGTCGCGGGTCCCACGCCCCACAGGGCGCGCACCGGCAGGGGGTGCAAGAACGCGAGCTCCTCGGACGGAAGGACCACGACGACCCCCGGGCCAGGGCGCGGTCCGCGGCGCGACGCACTCGGCTTGGCCGCGCGTGACGCGAGCTTGGCGACGAGCTTGGACCGCGCCACGCCGACGGAGCACATGAGGCGCAACTCGTCCTGAACGACGCGTCGGATGTTCTTCGCAACTACGGGCGCCGGACCGGCGACGCGACGAGCTCCCGCGACGTCGACGAACGCCTCGTCCAGCGCGACCGGTTCGATCACGGGCGAAAAGCGTCGCAGCACCTCGTGAAGCTTCTCGCTCGTCTCGGCGTATCGGGAGTACCGGCCCGACACGAATACGGCGTGCGGACAGCGCCGCCGGGCCTCGACCGAGGGCATGGCGGAGTGGATGCCGAAGGCGCGCGCCTCGTAGGTGCACGACGCCACGACCCCGCGGGCGCCGTCGCCGCCGACGATCACCGGCTTCCCCGCCAGTGACGGGTCGTCGAGCACCTCTACCGAGGCGAAGAACGAGTCCATGTCCACGTGCAGGATCGTGCAGGCTTCGACCTCGTCGGCCTCGAGGTCGCCGGCCGAGGCGGGATCCGAGGTCGCGCTATCCACCGAGCCGCAGGCGCCGGAAGCTCTCGGCGTACGCCACTCCCACCCGGCGCCCATCCTCGATGGCGCGCTCGCGCACCGCACGGCGCGCCCACTCCCCGTCGTCGGTGAACTGGCTGCGGTGACACGACACCGCTTTCGCCTTGTCATCGATGGTCGAGGTGACGTCGACCCACACGTTGGGCTCGAGCGTCCCTGACAGAAGCGCCTCCTCGACCTGGTGGGCGGGACCGGCGTCGGGGAAGTAGTGCGGCAGCGCCGCGCCGGGCGACAGCGCGTCCAGGACGGCGTAACCCGTCACCCGGTGGTCCCGGTGGTTGAAGTACTCCTCGCCGAAGAACACCGCCGTCGGGTCGTGCCCGAGGACCATGGTCGGCCGGATCCTGCGGATCCACACGACCAGTTCGCCTCGCAAGGCGGCGTCGTCGGCCAGCTCCCCGTCTCCATACCCGAGCACGTAGTGCCCGGCCAGGCCCAGAACGGCGGCGGCCTCCTCCACTTCCGCCACCCGGCGTCGGGCCAGCTCAGCCGGGTCGACCGACGCATCCAACGTGCCCTTGTCGCCGTTGGTGCACACCAGCGTGTGGACCTCGGCCCCGGCGCGCGCCCACCGAGCCAGGGTGCCCCCGCACGACACGTCGGGGTCGTCCGGATGGGCGTACACGGCGAGCACGCGCTCCGGGACGTCGTCCAGGAGATCGGCCAAGCAGGATCAGTCCCTGCGCTTGGGCTCGGTGGTCTTGGTGAGCAGACCCACCTCGCGCTGGAAGTCTCCTAGATCCTCGAATCCCTTGTAGACGGACGCGAACCGCAGGTACGCGACGTCGTCGACGTCGCGTAATCGCTCCAGGACGGTGACCCCGATCTGCTGGCTCGTGACCTCGACACCCTCACCGCGCAAGGCCTCTTCCACCTGCTGGGCGATCTCGTCGAGCTCCTCCTCGCTCACCGGACGGTTCTTGGTGGCGGCCCGCACCCCGGCGACGACCTTGACCCGGTCGAACGGCTCGCGCTGCCCGCCGCGTTTTACCACCCACAGCGGCGCCTCCTCGAGGCGCTCGTACGTCGTGAAGCGCCGGTTGCAGGACATGCACTCCCGCCGACGGCGGATGGCCGCCCCGTCTTCGGCGAGGCGGGAGTCGACGACCTTGTCCTCCAGACTCTGGCACCACGGACACCGCACCCGGTCCACGGTAGCGGCAGCCGTGCCGGATGCGTCAGGGGAGGACGAGCCGCTCCCCCGGGGTGAGCACGTCGCTTCGGGCTTCAGCCACGAGCTCGGCCGCGACCGGACGGGGATCGGCGCTCGGGTCGAGCCGCCGGGCGATCGACCACGGCGTGTCGCCTGGGTTCACGACGTAGCGCATGTGGTGAGTGAGGGGCGCGCCCGCCAGGGCGGAACCGGGGGTGGCGAGGGTGTGGCCCCCGGTACCGCTCCACGGCAGGGCGAGGGCGGCGAGCATCGCCGCCACCAGGGTCCCGAGTACCACCCGCCGCCGGCGAACCACCGCGGCGCGGGCGGTGGGACGCTGGTCGACGGCGCACTGTGCCCGCGTGGGCCGGGCACGGTGCGAGCGGTGCACACGATCGGGACTGGGGAGAGAAAGGTGCGACGCCGCGCCGAAGAGGGCCGGTCGCCCCCCGGCGACAGTGGGGCAGGGACGGGTGCGGATGGCCCGATGGCGGCCCCGCCCGGGATCCGACTCGGGGCGCCGGGTCCCCGGGGGGGCCAGGACCGGCGTCACCACCCCGCCCTTCCCGACGCCGAACGTACGTTCGTCATAGGTGGCATCACATCACGAACACCTGTTCGTGTCAAGAGCCGGCTCGGGGGTTGGTCCCTCGTCGCGATCTCCATGGGGCCAGCGTGGCCGGAGGGTGTAACACCTCGGTCAGCCAGGGAGAATCGTCGCATGACCGAACAGGTGTTTGCCTCGGACGGCGCTGGTCGATAGCATGGTCGAACTGGTGTTCGGCCCCGGCCGGGGTTGCACCGGGATTCGGCGCCGCCGGGCGGCGACCACCCTGGAGGGAGGGGCAGTCCATGGCCGAGACCCTGACCGGCAAGCGGCTCGAGATCCTCGAGTTCATCGGCGACAGCCTGCGGGAGCGGGGTTATCCCCCGTCGGTGCGCGAGATCGGCGAGGCGGTCGGCCTCACCTCCTCGTCCACCGTCCACGCCCATCTCGCCGTGCTGCAACGCGAGGGCTACCTGCGCCGCGACCCCACCAAGCCCCGGGCCATCGAGGTCCGTTTCGACCCGTCATCGCACGCGGCCGTGGCGGCTCGCCCGGTTCGCCACGTCCCCCTCGTCGGCGACGTGGCGGCCGGCACGGGCGTGCTCGCCAGTGAGAACGTGGAGGAGCTGCTTCCGCTGCCCGAGGACTTCACCGGCACGGGGTCGTTGTTCATGCTCCGGGTGCGGGGCGACTCGATGATCGAGGCCGGTATCTTCGACGGGGACTTCGTGGTGGTGCGCCAGCAACCCGACGCCGAAAACGGCGACGTCGTGGTGGCGGGCATCCCCGATGACGAGGCGACCGTCAAGACCTTCGCCCGGCGCCGGCAGAAGATCGTCCTCACCCCTGCCAACTCGACGATGTCCCCCATGGAGTTCGATCCGGGAGAGGTCGTCGTGTACGGGCGCGTCGTCACCGTCCTGCGGCGCCTCTGACCCGGGACAGCGGCCCGCGCCCGCTCGGCCCGCTCTCCGGCAGGCTCAGGCCTTCACGGTGAGCACCGCGGTGAGCACGTCCCGAACGTGCTCGAGCTCTTGGCGCGACACGTGCTCGTCGGAGGTGTGAGCGAGCAGCGGGTCGCCCGGGCCGAAGTTGGCGGCCGGTATTCCGATGGCGGCGAACGTGGCCACGTCGGTCCACCCCAGCTTGGCGGCGGCCGGCTTGCCGGTCGTCGCCACGAGTGCGGCGAGCACCGGGTGACCGAGGGCAGGCAGTGCGCCGGGCACGGCGTCGATCACCTCGAGGCGGTCGCCGTGCGCCGCGTCGAGCTCGGGCGCGAGGACCTCTGACAGCGCGCCGCGGGCGGCCGCCACGTCGCGGTCGGGTGCAAAGCGGTAGTTGACCGTCACGGTGGCGGAGTCGGGAACCACGTTGCCGGCGACCCCGCCCTCGACCCCGACCGCCTGCAGCTGCTCGACGTAGACGCAGTCATCGAGGACCACCCGCCGTCCCTCGAACCGGTCCACGGCGGCGAGCACCGGCGCCAACCGGTGCACGGCGTTGATGCCGGTCCACGGGCGTGCCGTATGGGCTCGGCGCCCTCCTACAACGACCGTGGCGCGCATGGTGCCCTGGCATCCCGCCTCGACGACCCCGGCGGTGGGCTCGGCCAACACCGCCGCGTCGGCGGCGAGGAGATCGGGACGAAGCTCGGCCAGCCGGCCGAGCTCGTTGTGTCGGCGCTCCACCTCCTCGCACCCGTACAAGACGTAGGTGACGTCGAGCCCGGGCGCGACGAGCGTGGTCGCCATGTCGAGCAGCACCGCCACGCCGCCTTTCATGTCGACCGCGCCGAGGCCCCACAACGTGTCCCCGTCGACACGACCGGCCCCGTCACCAGACGGCGGCACGGTGTCGAGGTGGCCGGCCAGCACGATGCGCCGGGGCCGGCCCAGATCGGTGCGCGCCACCACCGTGTTGCCAATGCGCTCGACCGCGAGATGACCCACACCCGCCAGCTCTGCTTCGACGCGGTCGGCCAGGGCCGCTTCGGCGTGGCTCACCGAGGGGATGTGCACGAGCTCCGCCGCGAGCGCGAGCAGGTCGGACACGGGATGGGGAGGCTCGTCAGCCGCGGCCGTGCGGGGCGCGCAGCATCGCTTCGAGCTGGGCCTTGTCGTGCCGTTCACCCGGCTCGAGCCGCTTGATCACGAGCACGCACGGCAGGAAGAACTCCCCGCCCGGGAACTCGCGTCGGCGAGACGCGCTCACCGCGACCGACCAGGGCGGCACCACGCCGCGACTCAGCTCCTCGCCCGACTCGGCGTCGACCACGGGGACACCCGGGTTGAGGATCACACCTTCGCCCAGCACGGCGCCCTCGCCCACCCTTGCCCCCTGCGTCACCATGCTGCGGCTCCCGATCGTGGCGTCGTCGCCCACCATGACGGGTGCGGCGTTGGGAGGTTCGAGCACGCCGCCGATGCCCACGCCGCCCGACAAGTGCACGCGCGCCCCGATCTGTGCGCACGACCCCACCGTCGCCCACGTGTCCACCATGGTGTCCGCCCCGACGCGCGCCCCGATGTTGACGTAGCTCGGCATGAGGATGACACCGCGGTCGAGGAACGAGCCCCATCTCGCCGACGCACCCGGGACCACCCGAACGCCCGCCGCGTCGTAGCCGGACTTGAGGGGAAGCTTGTCGTAAAACTCGAACGGACCCATCTCCACCGTGGACAGGCCGCGCAGGCGAAACAGCAACAAGATGGCCGTCTTGAGCCAGATGTGCACCACGACCTCGTCGTCGGCGTCGACCTCGGCGACGCGCGCCTCCCCCCGGTCGAGTAACTCGACCGCTTCGGTGACGACCGCCAGCGCGTCGCCGTCTGCGGGACCCAGCTCGCTGGCGCGCGTCCACAGCTCTTCCACCCGAGACCGGAGATCCGCCATGACCCGTGCGAGGTTACCGGCGCCCGACGCGCCCACCGGAGGCGTTGGCCCCCCCGAGGTAGATATGAGGTGACGATGCCAGTCGCGTCGCGGCGAGCTCGATGCGCTCGTCGGGCTGCACCGCGGCGACCCGCACGAAACCCACCGCGGTGTCCCCGTAGAACTCGCCCGGGCTGACGAGGACCCCGGCCGCCTCGGCCAGCGCCTCGGTGAGCACCCAGGCACCGGGTCGTCCCGACGCGGCCCCCTGGTCGGCCGCCCAATCGGGCACGGGCACCCAGAGATAGAACCCCCCGCTCGGCATGGCGGCGTCGAGCCCGGCGCCCCGCAGCACGGCCACCAGGCGCTCGAGCCGGTGCCGGTACCGGGCGCGCTGAGCCTCGACGTGGTCGTCGTCGTCGAACGCCACCACGGCGGCCGCCTGCACCGGACCGGGCACCATGAGGCCCGCGTGCTTGCGCAGCTCCGCCAGGAACCGCACCAGCTCGCCGTCGCCGGCGTAGACGCCGGCGCGCACGCCCGCCAGGTTCGACCGTTTGGACAGCGAGTGGACGCTCACCACCCCCTGCAGTCCGTGCTGGGTGATGCTCGCAGCCGGAGCGTCCCAGGTGAACTCGGCGTAGCACTCGTCGGAGAGGACCGGTACGCCGCGCGCCCGACCCCACGCCGCCGCCGCATCGAGGTCGGTGAGCGCGCCGGTGGGATTGGCCGGGCTGTTCACCCACAGGCACACTGCCCGTTCGGCATCGGCCGCGGCCACCTGGGCCAGGTCGAGACCCCCGTCGCCGGGCGGCACCCCGACGAATCGGCAGTTCGCCAGGCGGGCGCTCATGGCGTACGTGGGATACGCGACCTGGGGCCCCAGGACGGTGTCGCGCTCGGGGGACCGCAGGCGCAGGAACCACGCCGTGCTGGCAACGAACTCCTTGGTGCCGACGCACGCCGCGATCTGGGTGTCGTCGATCGGGACTTCGAAGCGCCGCTTCATCCACCCGGCCACCGCGGCGCGCAGCGCACGAGTTCCCACCGACGGCGGGTAGCTCCGTTCCGTCCCCGAGGTTCCGAGGGCGCGCACCACCGCGGGCGCCGGCGCGTCGCACGGTGTGCCGACCGACAGGTCGACGGCCCCGCCCGCGTGGGCGCTGGCCACCTGGGCCAGGCCGTCCAGCCGGTCGTAGGGATAGGGCGGGGGCTGGAAGCTCACCGGCCGTTCCGCCGCGTCACGAGGCCGCGAACTCCCGGAACCGGGCCCGTCCCGCTTCGTCGAGCACCACGCGCACCACCATGGCGCCTTCACCGTGGGACTCCTCGACGACCTCCCCTTCGCGGTGCAGCGCCGCCAACACGTCACCCCGCTCGAACGGGACGACGAGCTCGGTCACCCGGTCGGCTCGCCGCAGCTCGTCGCCCATGGCGCGAAGCAGGTCCGCCACTCCATCTCCGGTCTGTGCGGACAGCACGACCGATCCCTCGTGCGCGTCGGCGAGGCGAACCGCCGCGGCAGGTGCGCGGTCGACCTTGTTCACGGCCATGAGCTCGGGAACGCTGCCGGCGTCGATCTCGGTCAGCACGGTGCGCACCGCGTCGATCTGGCTCTCGGGATCGTCGGCCGAGGCGTCCACCACGTGCACGAGAAGGTCGGCGTCCCGTACCTCTTCCAGGGTGGAGCGGAACGCCTCGACCAGCTGGTGGGGCAGCTTGCGGACCAGTCCGACCGTGTCCGAGACCAGCACCGTCTCGCCCCCCGGCAACGACAGCCGGCGGGTGCGCGGGTCGAGGGTCGAGAAGAGCCGGTTCTCGACCACGACATCTGCGTCGGTCAGCCGGTTGAGCAGCGTCGACTTTCCGGCGTTCGTGTAGCCGACGAGCGCCACGGTGTGCTGTCGGGACCGGGCCCTCGAGCGGCGCTGGGTCCGCCGGGTGCGCGTGAGCTGCTTCAGGTCGGCCTCGAGCCGGGTCATGCGGCGCACCAACCGTCGGCGGTCCACCTCGAGCTGGGTCTCGCCCGGGCCGCGGGTCCCGATGCCCCCCGCCTGCTGCGACAACGACTGTCCCCGACCCCGCAGCCGAGGCAGCCGGTAACGCAGCAGGGCGAGCTCGACCTGAGCCTTGCCCTCCTGGGTCCGGGCATTCTGGGCGAAGATGTCGAGGATCACCGCGGTGCGGTCGATGGCGGTGCGGCCGAGGATCTTCTCCAGGTTGCGTTGCTGGGCGGGTGACAGCTCGTCGTCGAACACCACCGTGTCGGCGTCCGCCGACTCGGACAGCTCGTGCAGTTCTCGGGCCTTGCCAGGACCCACGAAGGTGGCGGGGTCGGGGCGGTCGCGGCGCTGGACGACCCGGCCCACCACCTCGGCCCCCGCCGTGTCGACCAGACGGGCCAGCTCGTCGAGGTCGGACTCCACCGCCGTCGGCGTGCTCCACGGGAACACCACCCCGACGAGAACGATGCGCTCCCGGAAGGTGCGCTCGATCAGGGTCACGGCCGGGCCGACACCTCCCACGCAATCGCCGCGTCCGACGAGTCCGACGTCACGGATCGCTCCGCCAATGACGCCAGCACGGACGCGTCCACGATGACGTCCGCGACCCGCTGGGTGGGCCCGGCGAGCTCGACGCTTCCCTCGCGGAGTGTGACCTCCAGCGGTCCGCCCGGGTTGTGAACGAGCACCCGGCGACCGACCTCGCCCCAGGCGTGAACCGCCGCGGCGGCCGCACACGCCCCCGTGCCGCACGCCAGGGTGGGCCCCACACCGCGCTCCCACACGCGCATCGTGAGCTCGCCCTCGGCCGGTCCCGACCACACGAACTCGACGTTGGCCCCGCCCTCGACCGCGCGCTCGAGCCGAGCGCCGCTCCGTGCCACCTCGGCGGGATCCACCGGCGACCCGAGGATCACCACATGCGGATTGCCCACATCGACGCGACGCGCCGCTCGCACACCGGGGACGCCGGACACGCGCATGTCGTCGCCGAGCACAACGGGGCCCATGTCCACCGCGGCGTAGCCGAGCCCGGGGCGGTCACCGAGGCGGTAGTGGACGGTGCGCACGCCCGCTCCGGTGCGCACCTCGACCTCGCCCGGCTCCACCAGTCCGGCGTCCACCGCCGCCTGCACGACGCAGCGGATCCCGTTCCCGCTCATCTCGGCCTCACCGCCGTCGGCATTGCGCAACTCCATGGCGAGCGCGCCCGTCCCGGGCACGAGGCGGGCGCGCACGAACCCGTCGGCACCGACCCCGCGGTGCCGATCGCACAGCGCACGCACCTCCGGTCCCGACAGCGACCGTTCGCCGTCGGGATCGAGCATCACCAGGAAATCGTTGCCCGAGCCGTGGTGCTTCGATAGACGCCATCGGGTGCCATCACCCATCCGGGTCAGTCTCCCACCTGGGTGCGGCGGCTGACGCGGCAGGACGGCGCGCCGCGCCGTCCCACGCCTCGAGCAACTGGTCGAGCAGGTCGCGCGAGGGGTCGAGCCAGCAAATGCGCGGGTCACGGCGGAACCACGCCCACTGCCGCCGGGCGAAGGCCCGGGTCCGGCGCACCGCCTCGTCCACCGCGACCTCCAGCGCCACCCCCTGCTCGACATGCGCCAGCAACTCCCGGTAGCCGAGGGCCTGCCGGGCGGTCCGGGACAGACCCCTCGGCTGGGCCGCCAAGGCGCGCACCTCGTCCAACAACCCCCGGTCGAGCAGGCGGCGGAAACGCTCCTCGATGCGTGCGTCGTGCACGGCCGGGTCGAACGGGATCCCGACGAGCTCGAACGAGGTCGGGGGGAACGACGTCAGTCCCGGTCCGAACGAGGAGAACGGCCGCCCCGATCCGAGTGTCACCTCGAGGGCGCGCACCACCCGTCGACGGTTGGTCGGCGTCATCCGGGTCGCGGCGACGGGATCCACGGCGGCTAGCCGGGCGTGGAGACGCTCCACGCCCCCCGGGCGCCCGGCTTCGTCCTCGAGCTCGGCCGCCACTGCGGGCCATCTCCCGGGCAGGTTCAGACGGTCCACCACGGAGCGCACGTACAGCCCCGTCCCGCCCACGAACAGGGCCCGATGTCCGCGAGCCGCAATCTCCGCCAGAGCCCGCTCCGACTCGTGCTGAAACTGGCGGACCGTGAATTCCTCGCTCGGGTCCACCACATCGAGCACGTGGTAGGGCACGACGCGGCGCATCGAGGGGTCCGGCTTGTCGGTCCCGATGTCCATGCCGCGGTAGACGCACATGGAATCGACCGACACGAGCTCGGCCTCGGCCCGCCTGCGGGCGAGCTCGTGCGCCAGCGCCGACTTGCCGGACGCCGTCGGTCCGACGAGCACCACGGGCGCCCCGTCCACACCCGGCGCGCCGGGTGGTTCAGGCTGCGTCATCGGGGCCGGCGGGCTGCGTCATCGGGGCGGGCGCCGTGCGCCGCACACCTCAGCGCGCCGCCACCGCGATTCGCGTCGGCCTCGAGGCAGGCGTGGCGACCTCGACCACGTCGCCGCGCAGGTGGTGGGGTGCGGCACCGTTCACGTACACGCGCGCGTAAGCGCCCGGGGCAAGTCCGTCGACGCGCGACGGAGCGAAGTGCACCAGCTTGTTCTGGCGCGTCCGGCCCGACAGGACCTGCGCGTCCCGCTTGCTCGGTCCTTCCACCAGGACTTCCTCCACCCGACCGATCCGAGCACGGTGACGCGCCAGGGCCGATCGCTCGACCACGACGCGCAGGCGCTCGAACCGGTCGGCCACGACATCGGGCGGGACGAAGCAGTCGGTCAGCGCCGCCGCCCGGGTCCCGGGCCGGGGCGAGAACACGAAGGTGTAGGCGCTGTCGTACTCGGCCGTGGCCGCTATCTCGAGCGTGCGCTCGAAGTCTTCGTCCGTCTCGCCCGGGAAGCCGACGATGATGTCGGTCGTCACCGCCAAGTCGGGCACGGCCGCCCTCGCCGCCTCGAGCCGGGCCAGGTAGCGCTGCGCCGTGTACCCGCGCCGCATGGCGGCGAGGACGCGGTCGCTGCCGGACTGCAGCGGCAGGTGGAGGTGCTCGCACACCGATCCGGTCTCCGCCATGGCCGCGATCGTCTCGGGCCGGAGGTCCTTGGGATGAGGGCTCGTGAAGCGGACGCGGCGCATCCCGGGAAGCGCGCCGACGGCGCGCAGGAGCTCGGCGAACAGCGGACGCCGACGAGTGATGTCGCGCCCATATGAATTGACGTTCTGACCCAGAAGGGTCACCTCGGACACGCCGCGGTCCGCCAGCACCGCGACCTCCGACACGACGTCCTCGAACGGCCGGCTCACCTCCGGGCCGCGCACCTGGGGAACGATGCAGAACGCGCACGAATTGTCGCAGCCCGTCTGGATCGTCACCCACGCGGCGTGCGGGACGTCGCGTACGGCCGCCAACGCCGCGTGTTCCGGTCCGCCCTCGGAGGTGGGCGCGTCGAGGATCTCGACCACCGGTCCGCTTTCGGCCGCTCGCCGCAGCAGGACAGGCGCGCGCTTCAGATTGTGGGTGCCGAACACCACGTCGACGTGGGCGGCACGTTCGCGGATGGCGTGCCGGTCCTTCTGGGCCAGGCAGCCGCCCACCGCGATCTGGACCTCGGGCCGCCGGTCGCGCAACGCCTTGAGCTGACCGAGGTGGCCGTACAGCTTGTTGTCGGCGTTCTCACGGATGCAGCACGTGTTGAGCACGACGACGTCGGCGAGCTCGAGGTCGTCGGTGGGCTCCATCCCGTCGGCGACGAGGAGGCCCGCCAGCCGCTCAGAATCGTGTTCGTTCATCTGGCACCCGAACGTCCGGATGAGGAACTTGCGGGTCATGGTGGCGGGAAGACGCTCGCGTCATCGGACAGCGCACCGAAGGTGCGCGGGGGTGCGGCGGCTCGACCAGTGTCAGCGCGGTACGGAACGTTCTCCACGATGAGGCCCTCCAGGTCGGCGCGGAGCAACCGGGCCCGCCCGGCCACGCCGATTTCCTCCATGGCGTCCTCCGCCGCGCTCCGCACGCGCTCGCCGTCCGCGAGGTCGCAGATCCCGAGCAAGGTCGGCCCCGCGCCCGACCAGCACGACGCCAGTGCGCCCGCGCTCACCAAACGACCGAGGAGTTGCGGCGCCTCGGGGAACATGGGGCTGCGGTAGTCCTGGTGGAGGCGGTCCTCGGTCGCCTCCCGCAGCAGCAGCGCCCGATCCGCGAGCCCGGCAAGCAACAGCGACATCCTCCCCAGGTTGAAGATGGCGTCGGTCCGGCCCACCTGCTGCGGCAGGGCCTGACGGGCCTTGGCGGTGGGCAGCGGCCGGTCCGGGACCAAAGCCACGAAGACCAGTCCGCCGTCGAGCGACATGCGCACGGCGCGCACCGCCCCCTTGACGAACGTCGCCGCCACCAGGCCGCCTACGACCGACGCCGCCGCGTTCTCCGGATGCCCGTCGTTGCGGGCCGCCACGCCCAGAGGGTCCTTCGAGCCCGCCGCCGCCGCGGCCGCCACGGCGAGCGCCGCCGAGGAGCCCAACCCCCGCGCCACGGGGATGTCGGAGCGCACCGTGATGGCCAGGCCGTCGTGCCCGGCCACGTCGATGGCGATCCGCGCCGCCAGGTGCATGGCGTCTTCTTCCAGGTCGGCGCCCTCTCCCTCGGCCCGCACCACCAGCCGGGAGGCGGGCTCGACCTCGACCTCCACGTACAGGTCGAGGGCGACGGCCAGGACGTCGAACCCGGGGCCGAGGTTGGCGGCCGATGCCGGCGCTCGAGCGCGCATGGCTGTCAGGGTAGTTCTGTCTCCCGGGGTCCGGGTCCTGATCAGGATGGCTGCCGGTGCGCTGAGGCACCCCGGTGGGGTCAGCCGTGCGCCAACCTCCAGCCCATCGACGGCACGGGCACCCCGGCTGTCAGCCGTACAGGAACGCGCACCCGATGGGTACCGGTCCATACCGACAGCGTGCCGATGCGTGCGCCTGCGGTCGCGCCTGCCGACACGCCCCGGGTGGATACGGACACCCGGATCGCCTCTCCCGGCCACGCCAGCAGGGTTACTCGGCGGGACGCCACCGCCCGGACGTCGCGGTGCGCCCACGGCGCGGTCACCCGGCCGACGGTTGCGCCCTTCGGCACGAGAGCAAGCTCTCGCAGCGACGACGCTGCCGCGTCAACCAGTTGAAGGTCCGCCTGCTCGGCAGCATCGAGAGGGCTTGGTGGCGGCTGCCCCGTGATCGCCGCCAGCACGAGCACGGTTCGGCCCGCGACCGGGCGCTGCGCCGCCAGCACCAGGCACCCCATGGCGGCCTGGGTGAACCCCGACTTCACGCCGACGATGCCGTCGGTGCCGACGGCCTTGACGTAGTTGGGAAGCGACCCGGCGATAGGGAGCGTGACCGACGGCTGCGCCACGATGGCTGCGAACGTCTGGCCGGCCATGGCGTCCGCCGCCACGAGCAGTTGATCCGCCGCGGTCCCGATGGTCTGGTCGTCGAGTCCGCTGGTGTCTGCGTAGTGGGTCGAGTGCATGCCGAGCGAAACTGCGGCGGCGTTCATCTTCGCCACGAAGGCAGTCGTGCTGCCCGCGTCCCAGCGGGCGAGTACGTCGGCGAAATTGTTGGCGGAGTGGACCAGCAGCCCGTCGAGGAGTTGACGCTCGGTCAGGGTCTCGCCGGCTTGAACCGGCACGGCCGTGGCGTTGGCGGCCAGCTCGGCGGCCGCCTCGGCCTGGTCGGCGGGGCCGAGGGCGATCATCGGCCCCTGGGCGCCAGGCGCTAGCGGATGGTCACGGAGCACGAGGTCGCCCGTCATGATCTTCGCCAAGCTGGCGATGGGAACCGGCGCCTCGGGACCGGACTGCACCTGTGCGCCCGCGGCGGGGACGGCCACCGCCGCCTCGCCCGTCGCCGGCCACGGCAGGACCGGGGCGAGGCCGGGAGCGTGGCTCGCCTTCGTCACCGAGATGTGCAGCGCCGGGGCGGGGACGGGGCGAGCCAGCTGCACGCCGACCACGACGCCGGTCGCGGTCACGAGCGTGAGGAGGCGCCACACGATGCGACGGGGCCGCCGGGAGACCGGTGCGACGGGCGGAGCCTCCACGACCTCGGTTGCCGCCGACGTGGCGACGGCCGCGTCCGAGAGGACCGCGTCTACCGGCGCCGAGGATGGTCGCAGGGTGCCGACCGACGAACCGTTGACGATCTCCCCCTCGAGGATCTCACCGATCAGCGCGTGCCCGTTGAGCGCGTGCCCGTTGAGTGGGTGTCCCTCGACTGTGTGTCCGTTTCCGGCCTCTGTCCCCACGTCAGGGACGAGCGTTGCGGTGGCGCTCGTTCCTCCTTCCGGACCTGGCGGAGGGTCGGGTTCGAGCGTGGGCGCGGGAGCACCGTGGCGTGCCGCCGCGCCGACCGCGTGGCGAGGGGGCTGAGACGCGACCCGGAAGAGCACCGCTACCGGCCGGAGACCTGCTCGAGCTCGTCGGTCGTCATGAGCACCGCCCGAGCCTTGGACCCCTCCGACGGTCCCACCACACCGCGGCGCTCGAGAAGGTCCATCAACCGCCCCGCCCGGGAGAATCCCACCCGGAGCTTCCGCTGGAGCATCGAGGTGGAACCTAGCTGAGACCGCACGACGAGCTCCATGGCGTCGCGCAGCAGCTCGTCGTCGTCGTCGAAGCCGTCGCTTCCGGCTGTCGGGACTCCGTCGCCTGCGATCCCTTCTACGTAGTCGGGATGGCGCTGGCGGCGCCAGTGACCCACGACGCTGCGGACCTCGTGTTCCGACACCCACGGCCCCTGGATGCGGCGAGGCACCGACGACGATGCCGTCAGAAGCAACATGTCCCCCTTGCCGATCAGCCGTTCGGCACCAGGCTGGTCCAAGATGACCCTACTGTCGGCGAGCGACGATACCGAGAACGCCAGGCGTGACGGGATGTTCGCCTTGATGACTCCGGTGATGACGTCCACCGAGGGCCGCTGCGTTGCCAGGACGAGGTGGATGCCCACGGCGCGGGCCATCTGCGCGATACGGCACACCGATTCCTCGACGTCGCGTGCCGCGACCATCATGAGATCGTTGAGCTCGTCCACCACCACGAGGACGAAGGGGAGGCGTTCAAGGCGCACCTCGTCCCCGCTGCCCTCGTCCCCGCTGCCCTCGTCCCCGCTGTCCCTGTCTGCGCCTCCGTCATCGAGGTCGCCGCTCGCCATGGCGGCGTTGTAGCCGGTGATGTCTCGCATGCCCGCTTCCGCCAGTACGTCGTAGCGGCGTTCCATCTCGGTCACGGCCCACGACAGCGCGTTCGCCGCTTTTTTGGGGTCTACCACCACTTGGGTGAGCAGATGGGGAAGCCCGTTGTACTGGCCGAGCTCGACCCGCTTGGGGTCGACCAGGATCAGCCGCAGCTCCTCGGGCGTGGCACGCATGAGCACGGAGGTGAGCAGCGAGTTGATGCACGAGGACTTGCCCGCGCCGGTTGCACCTGAGATGAGGATGTGAGGCATGTCTGCCAGGTTCACGATCACGGGCCGTCCCGCGATGTCCCGACCCAGTGCCACTTCGAGGGGGTGGGTGGCGCGGCGCGCCTCCTCGGACACGAGCACGTCACCCAGGGTCACGAGCTGGCGCAGACGGTTGGGCACCTCCACGCCGATGGCGGACTTGCCCGGGATCGGCGCCAGGATGCGCACGTCGGGAGAGGCCATGGCGTAGGCGATGTCCCGGTTGAGGCTGGTGACGCGGGACACCTTCACCCCCGGGCCGAGCTCGAGCTCGAAGCGGGTCACGGTCGGCCCGACGGTGTGGCCCACCAACCTGGTGTCCACGCCGTGCGCTCCGAGCGCGCTGACGAGGGCGCGACCGGCCATGGCGACTTCCGAGCGGTCGAGCTCGCGCTGTTTCGAGCGCGCCAGGAGCTTGAGGGGCGGAAGCCTCCACTCCCCCACGGGGCCGCCCGGGTCGAGCGCGAGCCCGTCGCCGCGCGCCGTTGCCGGCTCGGCGCTCGGCAACCACGTATCTCCGGTCGGCTCGGGAGCACCCCCGTCGGGGTCTTCGCGAGCCGGCACGTCGTCCGGCGCGCCCGGGAGCGACGCGACCGTTGCTTCGTCGGGTGCCACGACGCGCGCTGCGACGCGCGCCAGGTGGGCGTGGTCGACCGCGTCCGTGGCGGCGTCGCCGACCGCCTCGGCCTCGTCGTCCTCGAATTCGTCGTAATCGTCTGCCGTGCCGTCCCCGTCAGCCGCCTCGACGCCGAAGGTCGCTTGCCACAGCGCGACGCCGAAGCGCGCCATGGCGCCGGCAGCAGACCGCAGCGTCACGCCGGTGAACAGCACGAGCGCCAATGTAAGGAGAGCCACCAGCACCACGGCGGCACCGGCTCCGCCCAGGCCGGCGCGTAGCGGGTTCCCGGCGAGCGCGCCGAGCCACCCGCCTGCACCCGAGAGACGTGCCCCGGACGACGTCACGGAGGGCGCGCCTCCCGCCAGGTCGGCGAGACCCGCCACCGATGCCAACGCCACCACCGCTCCCAGGCCGGTCCGGGCCGGCTCGTACTCCGGCCGGCCGATTACCAACAGTGCGCCCGCCGTGGCGCACGCGGGTGGGACGAGGAAACGTCCGACGCCCAACACGGTGCCCAGACCCTCCCGGAACCCGTGGCCGACGGGGCCGAGTGCATCTAGGTACAGCGCCAGCGCGCCCAGGATCGCCACGGTCAGGAGCGCGATGCCCCAAACGTCTTCGGCGTGATCGCGCAGGACCGACGCCAGTGCGTCAGGCATGCCCGATCGCGTGCGCCTGGCCCGCGGCCGTCGCCGGGGCGACCCGCGTCCCGTCCCCTTCGACAACCAGGACCGCGACGTCCTCTTGGCGCGCCGACGCGCGCCACCCGCCGGCCGGGAGGCAGAGCGAGCGCTCACCGGGCGGCGCTTCGTCGTCACCACAATGGCCCCAACGCTAACAGCCGCCCCACCGCACCCGGAGGACCAAACCCGTCAGACCGAGACGACCACCGGGACGATCATCGGGCGGCGCCGGGTGCGCTCGCTCACGAAGCGCCCGAGGGCTCGCCGGGCGTTGCGGCGGAGCGCCTCGGGGTCGGTGGCACCGTCCGCCATGGCTTGCACGAGAGCGGTCGAAACCGCGTCGCTCGCCTCTCCGAGCAGTGCTTCTGCCTCCGGGGCGTGCACCCATCCCCTCGTGACGATTTCGGGCGGGCTCACCACCTCGCCCGCGTGCACGTCGACCGTCGCCACGACCACCACGACGCCCTCCTCGGCCAGGACTCGACGGTCGCGCAGCACCCCGTGGCCGACGTCTCCGACCACACCGTCCACGTACAAGAATCCGGCAGGCACGGAGTCGCCCCGGCGCATCTCTTCGTCATCGATCACGACCGAGTCGCCGTCCTCGCACAACAGGGCCTTCTTCTCGTCGATCCCGGTTCGCAGCGCCAGTTGGATGTGGTTGACCATGTGGCGGTATTCGCCATGGACCGGGATGAACCACTCGGGGCGCGTCAACGACAAGAGCGTCTGCAGCTCGCCCTGTCGAGCATGCCCGCTCACGTGGACGGCATCGACCTCACCGTGGATGACCTCGGCCCCGCGCCGGTACAGCCCGTCGATCACCTGCCCCACTGCCCACTCGTTCCCGGGCACGGGATGGGCGCTGATGACGACCACGTCGCCCGGCCGCAGGCGCAGCCATTTGCTCTCGCCTGCGGCCATGAGGGCGAGGGCGGAGAGGGGCTCGCCCTGCGACCCGGTGGAGATCACGCACACCTCACCCGGTTCGGCTTCATCGACGTCTTCCACGTCGATGATGGCGTCGTCGGGCACGTCCAGGACACCGAGCCGCCTGGCCAGTTCGACGTTCTTCGTCATCGATCGGCCCAGGAACGCCACCTTGCGCCCGGTGGCGCGCGCCGCTGTGATGACCTGCTGCATCCGATGGATGTGGCTGGCAAAGCAGGTCACCACGAGGCGCCGCCCGGGGCGCGCCTCGAAGAGACGCTGCAGTGTTGCGCCGACGGTGGTCTCGGACTCGGTGTACCCGGGCTCCTCCGCGTTGGTGGAATCCGACAGCAACAACCGGACCCCGGATCGCTCGGCGATCGTGCCGATGCGGGCGAGATCGGTCAACCGGCCGTCTACGGGGGTGAGGTCGAGCTTGAAGTCGCCCGAGTGCAGGATCACGCCCTGAGGGGTGTGAAACGCGGTGGCGAAACCGTGCGGGACCGAATGCGTGACGGGGACGAACTCGACGTCGAACGGCCCGATGCTGCGGCGCTCCCCGTCACGCACCTCGACGAATGTCGCCCGGTGCTCGAGCCCGGCCTCCTCGACCCGGTTGCGGGCGAGGCCGAGGGTGAGTGCCGAGCCGAAGACGGGGACCGTCAGGTCCCGCAACAGAAAGGCGAGCCCACCGATGTGGTCCTCGTGGCCATGGGTGAGCACCACCGCCTCCACCTGGCCGGCGCGCTCACGTAGATACGACAAGTCCGGCAGCACGAGGTCGATGCCCGGCATGTCGGGCTCGGGGAACATCACCCCGCAGTCGAGGACGACGATCCGGCCACCCAGCTCGATGCACGCGCAGTTCCGGCCGATCTCTCCCAGGCCGCCCAGGAACGAGATGCGGACGGGATCAGGCAAGCGGCCCGCCCGTGCTCGCACCGGCGGGCGCGCGCACCTCCCGGCCCAGATGGGCGAGCACGGCCCGGGCCCGGTCCTCGAGCTCGGCTGGCGCAGGTCCGAGCGGGGGCCGGCACTGCCCGGCGGGCAGACCGAGGACGCGGCATGCGGCCTTGGCCGGGAGCGGGTTGGGGAACAGCTCGCTCGACTCGAACGCGTAGGACTCGAGGAGTGCGGTGTTCGCGGCCCGGGCCGAACCGAGGTCGCCCTTGGAGAAGGCCATGACGAGTTCGTGCATCTCCTCACCGGCCCAGTTCCCGGCCACCGTCACCACGCCGACCGCGCCGACGGCGAGAAGGGGCAGGGTCAAGGCATCCTCGCCGCTGTAGAGCTCGAACGATTCGTTGCTGGCGGCGATGAGGTGGGCTGCACCGCCGACGTCGCCGGTAGCGTCTTTCACGCCGACGATGTTGGGAACGTCGCGGGCCAGGCGCAGGATGGTGTCGGGGTCGATCCGGCGTCCTGTGCGCACCGGGATGTCGTAGAGGATCACGGGAAGTTCGGTGGAGTGCGCCACCGCCGTGAAGTGGTCGACGAGTCCGGCCTGGGGAGGGCGGCTGTAATACGGCGTGACCACCAGCATGCCGGCCACCCCGGAGTCAGCTGCGATGCGGGTGAGCTCGATGGAGTGCTGGGTGTCGTTGGTGCCCGTTCCGGCGAGAACCGGTACGGTCACGGCTTCCGACACCGCACGCCACAGTTCGCGCAGCTCCGAGATCGACAGGACCGGGCTCTCGCCCGTGGTGCCCGCCACCACGAGCCCGTCGCTGCCGTGGGACGCGAGCCAGCGGGCGAGGACGACGGCCCCATCGAGGTCGAGCACGCCGCTGTCGTCGAACGGCGTCACCATGGCGGTCACGACGGACCCGAATCGCCCTGACCCGGCAGCAGTCATCGCGTCAGGCTAGCCCCGCGCTCTCGACCCCGGAGGTGACGGCACTCGACGACAGAGGAATGGGCACCTGCCCGCCACAACGCGACATCCATGTCCCACCGGCACCGACGCGACGGCACCTGGGAGGGCGACTCGATCAGGCGACCGCGCCCCGATCAGGCGACGGCGTCGCCGGCCGGTGTCGCCTGGAGCGTGTCGTACTCCTCCCCCGTGTCGGCCCAGTCCTCGAACGCGATCACACCGAGCTCGGTGAACCGTTCGCGCAGCCATCCGTCCGCCGCGTCCAGCAATCCGAGCTTCTTGCAATTGGGCACGATCTTGGAGAAGAGCATGGTCTGGAACATCTGCCGTTCCGGGACCTGCATGAGCAGGGGCACGATCTCCTTCGGGTTCACGCCCATCCGGTCCCACACCTCTTGCTGGAGGAACCGGTCTCGCATGCGCACGGCCGCCTCGAAGGCGAACTCCTGTCGCTCGCGAATCTCCGCCGCGGAAAGCTGCTGGTAGTACTCCTGCAGGCTGAGCACACCGAATGCCACGTGACGCGATTCGTCCGACATGACGTATCGGAGCATCTGCTTGAGCAGCGGCTCGGTGGTCATCTGGTGCATGAATCCAAACGC